>Ga0105239_10000050_pt1 | contig 173908 bp, 136 predicted proteins | sample KBSC44metaG_FD_92761 | JGI IMG/M metagenome (GOLD analysis project Ga0105239, IMG submission 92761) | Corn rhizosphere microbial communities from Kellogg Biological Station, Michigan, USA - KBS C4-4 metaG | ecosystem: Host-associated > Plants > Roots > Rhizosphere > Soil | place: Michigan... | reverse complement strand
TGCCGTATTGGACGGTGGGGCGCAGGGCAATCCCACAGACCGGCAACGCGTTACCCCGTTGCGCGATGATCATCCGGCCTACGTCATCTACACCTCCGGCTCTACCGGCCGGCCCAAGGGTGTCGTTGTCACGCATGCCAATGCCATGAATCTGGCCGAGAGCCAGATAGACAAGTTCGCGCTCGACGATCAGGCACGCGTACTGCAATACGCGTCCTTCGGCTTCGACGCGTCCGTCATGGAGTGCTGGATGGCCTTTGCCGTCGGAGCATGCCTGGTTGTGCCCGAGCGCGGCATGCTGCTGGGCCACGAGTTGGCCGCCCTGCTCGATAGCGCACGTATCACTCATGCCTTGCTGCTACCCACGGTACTGGGCACGCTGGGCGAACTCAGCTCAGCCACTCTGACCTCGTTGATCACGGGTGCGGAGGTATGTCCGCCCATGCTTGTCGAACGATGGTCGGCAGGTCGCCATATGGTCAACGCTTATGGCCCCACGGAGACGACCGGTTGCGTCACCGTGACACCACACCTGACAGGTGACACCACGCCACCTATCGGTCACCCAATCGGCAATACACGCGCCTACGTCCTTGATGACTGTCTGGCTCCCGTGCCCGAAGGCATCATCGGCGAGCTCTACATCGCTGGAAACAGCGTCGCACGCGGTTATCTGCACCGCCCTGTATTGACCGCCGAACGGTTCGTGGCCAACCCCTTTGGTGCACGAGGCGAACGCCTGTATCGCACCGGCGATCTTGTACGCTGGCGTGCCGATGGGCAGTTGGATTATGCCGGTCGTGTCGATCAACAGATCAAGATTCGCGGCTTCCGCGTCGAGATAGGCGAGATCGAAGCGGCACTGTTGCAGCAGCCAACGGTGACTCAGGCGGCAGTCGTGGCCATGCAGGATCATCTCGGGACGCCACGCCTTATCGCTTACGTAGTGCCCACACCAGGCCGGAGCATCGATGCCGCGGCGCTACGGCGCAGTGTCTCGGAGCAGCTACCCGATCATATGGTCCCTGCCTTGATCATGACACTCGATGCCTTGCCCCTGACGACAAGCGGCAAGCTCGATCGCAGAGCGCTTCCCGCGCCATCGTTTGTCGCGGGCAACAAGCGGGAAGCGCGCACCGCGCGCGAAGCCGTACTGGCCGGCCTGTTCGCCGAGGTGCTGGGTATCGAGGCTGTCGGCATCGAGGACAATTTCTTCGAACTCGGCGGGCATTCGCTGCTGGCCACGCGTCTGATCGGTCGCATCCGCAGCGCCATGGCCATTGAGCTGCCGATTCGCGCGCTGTTCGAGAGCCCGACGGTACAGGCGCTTGCCGAACAACTCGACGACCGTGATGGAACCTCGGGCACACAAGCACTGGTCCCGTTGAAAACGACTGGATCCGCCATGCCGATCTTCTGCCTGCCGCCGGCGGGCAATCTGCCCTGGTGCTACGCCAAACTGGTCAAATATATTCACTCCGATTGCCCTGTCTACGCGTTGCAGGCGCCCGATGACTCGCATCACGTGGCGGTTCATCCGAGCGTGGCATCGGAAGCCGCGTACTACGTCGACGAGATCCGCCGCGTTCAACCGGTAGGCCCGTATCGACTTCTTGGCTGGTCTATCGGAGGTCTGGTTGCCTTCTCCATAGCAACGCAGCTACGCAGCGATGGCGAACAAGTCGAGATGCTGGGCCTGATTGACGCCTATCCACCCATCGGACCCGTCGCGAGCCAGACGCCGCCAACGCAACGGGAGCGCAACGAAGCAGGCGTGCTTTGCGTCGTTCTCGACAGCCTTGGCATCGAACACGATCTTTCCCCGGACTCCCTCGAAGGAGCCCACGAAGCGCTGCATAAGCTGATCCGTGACCAACGCATTATCGAGGGTGATCAGGAAACCATCTTGCGCATGATGCGACATTTCCAGCGCAGCGAAGATCTTGCGCAAACCTTTGTCGCGGAAAGTTACGGCGGCAACACTCTTTTCATTCGGGCCACCGAAGGCGATATAGCCAAAACGCGCACGATCGACGCGTGGGCGCCATATCTGCATGGCGAGCTTGTCGTGGAGACGATCGATGCCGATCACTATCGCCTGCTGGATGAGCCGTTCCTCAAGCCTATCGGCGACGCGATCAACCGTTGCCTTCACGACGCTCGCTTGCCCAACAAGATTGCTCCAACGGCCGCCGTACCGCCCATACCCGCCGACGAGCCGAGCCTTTGACCCATGACACTCAACCACGGATGAAACAATGAATCAGAGCGCTGAAACGGTCGTGCCCTCCCTGGATCAGGACGAGCACGTTTACCTGAAGAGCTACGCTAAGGTCGAGCCACTATCCAATCGCTGGTACGTATGGGGCCACCTCGTCTCACCGGTACAGCGAGCGATGAATATGGCATTTCGCCAGATTCCGATGCTCAAGTCATTCATATCCAGTCCGGCGGTGCACGAAGCGGCGTCCAAGAATCCCGCGTTGCTCGGCGGCACGTTTCTCGAACTCAAGCAAAGCGACCTGGGCGCCGTTCGCGTTCTCTTGCAAGAGACCATGCAACGCGGCACGCCGATGATCGAATTCGCCGAAGAGCTGCTCAGGCTGGATCGTCAGTTGCTCAAGGCGGAAACCGGCCATAGCCTGGACCATGTCTACGACAAGCTGCCGCAGCCCCTGGCCGGCGTGGTCGAAGTCAACTACGACCTGGCAAGCCGCCCAACGCTGCGCGTACTCGAAGAGCTGTTCCACAGCGACGAGTTCAACATAGGCACGGAGCAGCAACTTTCTTTCAACTTTACCAAGGATAGCGAACGCAACTTCTTTCTGAACACGCCGCGACTGGACACGTCGGATCGGCACACGATATCCATGCCTTTTTCTGACGAACGCGTTCGCCTGATCTCCTCTAGCCGAATTTCGCCCACACCATTCCACGCGCTGGCCAATGCGTTTGGCGTCACGGGAGAGGACCGGGAAAAACTACGCGCCTTCTTCACCATGGAGCCGCCGCGACGAGACGAGCCCAATTACAGTGGCGATGGTGTGCGCGTACGGTATTTCGGCCATGCATGCGTACTCATTCAAAGCAGTGATGTATCCATTCTCATCGATCCATTTGTCACCTGGGATCGCGATGAAAATGAAGCCACCTTGACGTTCGACGACCTTCCCGATGTCATCGATTATGTTTTCCTGACACATAACCATCAGGATCACTTCTGTCCCGAAGTCCTGCTACAACTGCGCGGACGCATCGGCGAGATCCTGGTCCCTCGCAACAATGCATACAGCCTGGCCGACCCATCCATGCGTATCGCCCTGCGCAACCTGGGCTTTTCCAATGTACGCGTCATGGACCCCATGGACACCGTGGAGCTCGCGGAAGGATGCATTGGAAGCCTGCCGTTCTATGGCGAACATGCCGACCTGAGCATCGCCAGCAAGCACGCGATGTACGTCAAGCTCAAGGGAAGGAGCTTCCTGTTCGTTGCCGATTCCGACGGCAAGGATCGCAATCTGTATCGCCGCATCGCATCGATAATTGGAAAAGTCGACACGCTGTTTGTCGGAATGGAATGCGATGGCGCGCCACTGACCTGGCTTTACGGGACCTACCTCTCGAGCCCCATCAATCGCAAGGACGACGAGTCCCGCCGACTGTCCGGCTCCGACGCGGCGCATGCCTGGACCATTGTCGAAGAAATGGGCTGCAAGACCGCTTACATCTACGCACTGGGCCAAGAGCCGTGGTTAAGGTTCGTCGCTGGCCTCAGCTATACGCCCGAAAGCAAACAGATTATCGAATCAGACAAATTCGTTGAGCACTGTCTCAGCGCGGGCGTCCATTCCGAGCGGCTTTACGGCTGCCGCACGATGCAGTTTTAGCGATACACCTATTCATCACGATCTACTGGAGATGCGTCATGAGCAACGAAAGCAAGAGTGAAGATTCCGTGCGGCCCGCTTATCGCAAGATCGATCATATTGCCATTGCCGTACAAGATGTCGAAGACGCCGTAAAATTTTTCACCGAGGTATTGGGCTTCACGCTTGAGCGTCGTCTCTCCATCAAGGGACGGCGAACTGGCATGAATTCGGCCGAAATGACCCATGGCGACATCAAATTCGTGCTGTGCCAAGGCACCGAACCCGAATCGCAGGTGTCGCGACTGATCGACAACTACGGCCCGGGTGTCGCGCATATCGCGTTGGCGGTCGACGATGTTCATGAGACAACCGGACTTCTGCGTGGACTGGGTGCAGCGTTCGACACCTCGGTCATCGAAGGGCCGGGACTCAGGCAGGTTTTCACCAGCCGCGACTCGAACTCGGGACTTTCGTTCGAATTCATCGAGCGCACATCCGAGGAGGGATTTCTCGAGGAAAATGTTCAGAATCTTTTCGAGCAACTTGAGAAGGCCGGCGCTTACTAAATCGATTTCGTTCTGAAAGAGCATGACAACCGTAAGGACCGAGATCCTCGGCCACAAGGGAAACATTAATGATCGCCTACTATTTTCGGATAGCCTTAAACAGCTTCAAGCGGAACATCATTCTCACCGCGTTGACGATTGCCACGATATCCATCGGCATCGGTGGTGCGATGAGTACGTTTACGGTGTATTACGCGATGTCGGGCGATCCGATTCCGTGGAAGTCCTCACGGCTCTACACGCCTCAATTGGACAGCATCGGCCCCAAGGCGCGAAGCAAGAGCGATGAACCGCCTGACATGATCAGCTATCAGGATGCCAAGGCGTTGATGCAAGTGCCAGTGGGGGAACATCGCGCCGCCATGTACCAGACCCGGATGACGGTCACTCCGAATGATCCGAACCAGGCGCAATTTGCGATATCCGCGCGCGCCGCCGGCGCCGATTTTTTCACGATGTTCGATATACCTTTCAAGTCGGGCAGACCCTGGACCGCGGCTGACGACGAGGCTAGATCCGACGTCGTAGTCATCAGCAGCAAGTTTGCCGAACGTGTCTTTCATGATGCAGACCCCGTCGGCAGAGCCATCGTGCTCAACGCTCACGAATATCGCGTGTTGGGCGTGCTCAAGCCTTGGGATCCCGCTCCCAGATTCTATGATCTTACCGGCGACAGCCTCGCCCAATCGGACAATGTCTTCCTTCCCTTCAATACCGCGATCGGGCACCAGATGACGACCATCGGGCACACCGAGTGCGAGAACGATCCAGGCCCGGGCTGGCAGAACATGATCGCCTCCAACTGCGTGTGGCTCCAATATTGGGTTCAGCTGGACACGTCTTCCGATGCACAGCGCTATCTGCAACTGCTTGGGCAATATGCTTCGGACCAACAGCACGCGGGCAGATTTTCCTGGCTACCCATGGTCAGGCTGAGAAACGTCCGCCAGTGGTTGGCTTATAAGGAGGTCATCCCTACCCAGGTCCAGGTCGTCATGCTTCTGGGCTTTGGCTTTCTGCTCGTCTGCCTCGTCAATGCGGTGGGCCTTATGCTGGCCAAATTCACCGGCCGCACCGCGGACCTCGGCATACGGCGTGCACTGGGAGCCACGCAACGCGATCTTTTTGTGCAGTGTCTTTGCGAAACCGCTCTGGTGGGTGTGCTTGGCGGCCTGGCAGGCTTGCTGATGGCCCTGGGCGGGTCCGCGCTTGAGCGCGCGATTGTCGATGAGAACCTGGCCAGGGTAACCCACATCGACATCTTCCTGATCCTGATCACGCTACTGCTCGCCGAGTTCGCCACCCTTTGTGCGGGGCTATATCCCGCTTGGCGCGCCAGCCGTATTCAACCGGCACTGCAGCTTAAAATTTAATACAAGGATCCGATCATGGAAATTCGCCCGATTCTTTCAGCGATGCGCCGCAATCCGATCGGAGGCATCCTGATCGTCCTGCAAATCGCATTGACCGTTGCCATTGTTTGCAATGCGCTGTTCATTGTTCAGCAACAAACGCAGCTGATGCGTCGACCGAGCGGACTGGAAGAAGCCAGTCTTTTCTCCTTCTACAACATTTGGGGAGGCGGCTCGGACGACTTCAAGGCAAAGACGCAGACCGATCTCAATGCAATAAGAGAAATGTCCGACGTCGAGGATGCAACGGTCACACTGGGCCTCCCCCTGCTCGGCGGCGGCTACAGCTTCTCCGTGTCGCTCTACCCCGACCAGCCCAAGGGAGTAACCAATGCGTCGCTCTTTCCCGTAGACACGCATGGCATCAAAACGCTTGGGTTGAACCTGGTGGCGGGTAGAAACTTCAACGCCGATGAAATACGCGACCTCGATCAGGACCATGACAACCCAGAATCCGCCACGGTAGTCATCGTATCCAAGGCGCTTGCCGACAGGCTCTTTCCAGATGGCCAAGCCCTCGGACGGGCCATCTATCTCGGTAAGACACCGTCCACCATCATCGGCATCGTGGAAACGATGCAGGCATCTCACGCGACAACAGCGACCGATATCGCCGATCACGCGCTGCTTGCCCCGTTCCAATGGCAGGGCTCCACCGCGCTTTATGCCGTGCGTGCCAAACCTGGAAAGCGAGACGCGCTCATGCAGGCGATTCCGACCAAGCTTGCCCAGGTCAACCATTCGCGCGTCATCGGTCGCATGAGCAGCTTTGAAGATGTCCGAAAGGATGCCTACCGCCCCCTACGGGCAATGGCCATCATTCTCGGATGTGTGAGCTTGATGCTCATCGCCATCACGGGGCTTGGCATTGTAGGCCTGACCAGCTACTGGGTCGCCCAACGTCGTCGCCAGATAGGTATTCGCCGGGCACTGGGTGCGCGCCGCGTCGACATACTCGCTTACTTTCATACCGAGAACTTCCTTGTCGTAGGCATGGGTGCCGTCGCGGGAATCATTCTGGCCAAGGGAACGAACATGCTTGTCGTGGAGCATTTTGAGATGGCGCAACTACCGTATGCTTATATCTTTTTCAGCGTTTTGATTGTCCTTCTTCTCGGCCAATTGAGCGTGCTGTGGCCCGCGGTTCGCGCATCCCATATCCCGCCCGTGCAGGCGATCCGATAACTGGCACCTGCCGACTGGAGCTTTCATCATGCAGCATTCGCCGCAAGCCTTCGTCATGAATTTTCTAAACGAGGTTGCAGAGCATTACCCGGCAGCGATTTCTCTGGCTGCCGGAAGGCCAACCCAACTGCTCTTTGATCGTTTGAGTCCAACGGATCTTCTTGGCGCCTTGCAGCGATATGAACGCCATCTCGCCGAAGAGCGCGGCTTGCGTAGTGCCATGTCGGCCGTGCTTCAATACGGTCGGACGGCAGGCATGATCGAAGCGCTGGTTGCTGCACAGATAACAAAGGACGATGGCGTCGCGGCATCGTCCGATCGCCTGATCATCACCGCAGGCTGCCAGGAAGCGCTTGCGTTGAGCATGGCCGCGCTCTGCCCTGAGCCGACCGATGTTGCCCTCGTCTGCAACCCAACGTATATCGGCGCCACAGGTGCGGCCCAGGCTAGCGGCGTAGCGGTATTGCCACTTTGCCCAGCCGACGGCGACATAGCAACGCAGCTCGCCGATGCGGATGAACGCTTGCGACGCGAGGGTCGAAAAGCGAGATGTATTTACCTGATTCCTGAATTCGACAATCCGACCGGCTATGTGATCGATCAAGCCCAGCGCAAAGCCATACTTCGCGAATGCAGCCTTCGCAAGATCGTCGTCCTCGAAGACAACCCGTATGGCATGTTCCGTTTCGATGGCCAAGCCTCACCATCCATGGCCTCGATGGATGAATCGGGAAGCGTCATTTATCTGTCCACCTACTCCAAGACACTTTGCCCCGGCCTTCGCGTCGGATCGCTTCTGCTTCCCGAAACGATTTTCGGCGATCGCGAGGAACGCTTGAAGCTGTTCGAAAACCTGTCGCAACGGAAAAGCTTCTTCACGGTCAATACCTGTCAAGTCGCTCAAGCCATGGTTGCCGGTTTCCTGCTGGAGGAGGGCTGCAGCCTCCGCAGTTGGGTGCGGCCAGCAGTGGATCTTTACAGGAGCAACCGCGACACGATGCTTGACGCCTTGAGCCGAACCTTTGCATCGTCACGACAATACGTAAGTTGGAACCGCCCCGACGGCGGATTTTTTCTGTCGTTGCGCCTGCCATTTCATTTCGACACCCAGGCAGTCAGACGCTGCGCGCTAGAGTTTGGCGTCATCACTATGCCCATGGCGTTTTTCGCCATGGACAATACGCAGGATCATTTGGTGCGACTCGCGTTCAGTGCCGTCGATGCGAATCAGATTGAAGAGGGCGTCGCCGCCCTTGGCAGATACGTGCTTACACGCATGGACGCAGCCGGCCTATGCCATGGGACCGATAACAGTGTTGCCCTCGGCCGTGAAATCTCATAAATGCAAAACTGATACTTGCGCTTGCCGATATCCACGCCAGGAAAATTCAATGTCAAGATTGATGCGGCAGCCATGAAGCGAGTCATCAATATCAATGACTATCGCAATCTGGCAAGAAGACGGTTGCCTCCTATCGTTTTCGATTACCTGGAAGGCGGCGCTGAAGACGAGTCGTCGCTACAACACAACCGCGAGGTACTCGAACGAATTCGCCTTCGAAGCCGACGACTTGTCGATGTAAGCCAACGTAATTTGCACACAATGCTATTCGGCAGCCGGCTGGCTGCTCCCTTGCTTCTTTCGCCTACCGGCTTGAACGGACTCCTCTGGCCCAAGGGCGACATCATCCTCGCGCGAGTCGCAGCCAAGCATGGCATTCCGCTCGTCGTTTCCACGGCCTCTACATCTACCCTGGAAGATATCGCCCGATCCTGCCGAGCCGAGCTTTGGTTTCAGCTGTATGTCGTGCACCGGCAATTAGCTGCGACGTTGTTACGGCGAGCTTTGGCCGCTGGATACACCACGCTTGTCTTGACCGCTGATGTTCCGGTAAACGGTTACAGAGAACGCGATCTGCGAAACGACTTTCGCGCCGATCTTCGCTATACACCGAAGATACTGTGGCAAGGATTGACTCATCCATCCTGGACATGGGGACGCATCCGACACGGTGCGCCGGCTCTGGCCAATCTAGCGCAAGGCAGCGATGCGTCGCCGGAAGTGCAAGCGGCGTTGCTCAGCCGCCGCATGGACGCCACGTTCGACTGGAGTGCCCTATCGTGGCTCCGGGATCTGTGGCCTCATCGCCTCCTCGTCAAGGGAATCACTCACCCGGATGACGCCGTGCGCTGCGAAGCGTGTGGGGTCGACGGGGTCATACTATCCAATCACGGAGGTAGACAGTTTGATGCATGCGTTTCCCCCGTCGAGATTCTTTCAGCAACGGCGCGTCTGACAAAGCTCCCCATCATCATCGATAGCGGCTTCCGGCGAGGCAGCGAGATCGCCAAGGTGCTCGCCATGGGCGCGCAAGCAGTCGGCCTTGGACGAGCCGTATTGTATGGACTGGCGGCGAACGGCGAGGCGGGCGCCAGCCATGCCGTGGAGTTGATCAAGAACGAGCTCGACCTGGCGTTAGCTCATCTGGGTTGCGCCAGCGTGGATCATCTTTCTTCAGCCGACCTATTGATGACATCGGAACCCGGAAAAGAGAGCTCACGGCGTCCTTCGCTAACCGCGACACGAACATAATCAACCGTTTGATATCTTTGACACCTTGCCCGTCTCGTCGATGGCGACACCAAACAAAAGCTCATTCCCCGGTCCAAAAAGAATCAAGTAGGAGTGCCATATCAAATTGCCCTCCTCCTTGCGCCCCTTGAATACAAACGCCGTGGGCTTGCCATAGGGATCAAATTGCGCATTGAGTCTCGATGCCAGCCCCTGTTGCATCTTCTCCCCCAGCGACCTGCCAAGAAGCTCAAGAGCAGGCCTCCCGTCCTGAATGCTGGCGAAAAGCTTCCGGGCCACGCCGGTCACAGCAGCATCTTCACCTGGGTCGGCTGCCAGATGCTTCCTGTTTATTTCTGGGTAAAGACGATTGAATACTGCATCGGCTATCATCTCGCCTGTTTCGGGGCTTCCGCCTTTATTGGTCAAGACAATGACCCGCGCCCCCAGTTCCGGGAAATTTTCATTCGCCGAAGTGAAGCCAAAGGACCCTCCGGTGTGGCCGATACGCAGCTCCCCCTCGAAGCGCCCAACGAAAAGCCCAAGACCGTAACCGGTATCTTGATTCTGATCGGTGCGATTGGCCTCGATCATTGATGCGTAATCGCTGGAGCTGACGATCCGACCGCCCGCAAGCGCACGGTTCCACTTTTCCAGGTCGTCCAACGTGGACACAAGATTCCCCGCCGCCCAGCCGAAGGAGTCGTGAATCGTCGGCGCCCGGACAACATGGCCGTTCTCGATCCAATAACCGACCGCCATATCCGGCAGCTTGTGCTCGTCGGCAACCGTGAATGTCTGGCGCATCCCAGCCCGATCCAACAAGTGCGTCTGGACGTAGTGCCGGTACGTCTCATGGGAAACCACTTCAATAACGCGCCCCAGCAGGATGTATCCCGTATTGGAGTAAGCCCAGCGACTGCCCGGTTCGAAGTCGAGAGGCTTTTTGCCTACGCGACCGATCAACGACTCATAAGTGATCGCCCGAGTAGCCACGTCGTTGATGTCGGAGCCGGCGAGGTACTCGGGCATGCCGCTGGTATGCGAAAGCAGTTGGCGCAAGGTGACCTCATTTGCGTGAGGCGCATCAGGCAGAAAAACGCTTAGTTTTGCATCCAGGTCGAGCTTGTGGCTTTCCCTGAGCTGAAGGATCGCAGCTGCCGTGAACTGCTTCGTTATCGATCCGATCTCAAAATGCGTCTCGGCGTCAACGGGGATTTTCTTTTCCCGATCGCGAAAACCGTAGAAGCCTCTGCATGTAGCATGCTCTCCGATCGCCATGAACGACGCGCCCGGCGCCTCGGTCCTTTGCATGATTTCGACGACATCGCTGTCTATCTTTTGCTTAGCAGGGCATGATGGGGCCTGCCCTGTTGCTTGCAGATGGCCGGAAAAAAACGAAAAAAAAACCGTGAGGCAAAAAAAAGAGTATCCATTCTTTCCAGTCATACGATAGCTTTCACCCCACTGAGCCTTGTTCGCCAATAACTCGTGAATCCTATCCAAAAACCACGGCGATCAATAGTCTCAGCGAGCTCATTGTCTGATTGCCTGCATATACTGCATGGGATCATGCCCCAAACCCCAAGTCAGCTCTTGCGTTTCCCTTTGTCAAAATCAATGGGGTTACGAGATCCGCAGTGACCCTCCCTTCCACCATGGCCTGGCCGACCTCCTGCTCACGTCCTCGTCGGTCGTGACGGTTGAGGACACAAGCGACCCGTCGATCGATCAGGAGCCAGCGAAGAACGCGGCTGATTGCCCGAAGCGCGAGCCCTCGAAGCGGCAGGTGCTCAGGTTTGATGGGGAGCGGTACGGGCCGCCTGTGGCTCCATATACGCGGTAAGCGGCGTCCTGTCCGTGCGGCGTGCTTGCGGTCGATCAAACCCTGCATGGACAGCGTCGGCTCGGTCTTCGAGGTGTACGACGCCTATCTCCGGGTCGTTTCTCGACCTTCGCACTATCTTGCGCCTGCTCGTTGATCTACCAAGGCCCGGTCCTTAATATCCCGCCCTTTTGCAAAGCAGCAAGCATCTGAACCGCGCCGGCTTTGCCGGAGGCTGTCTGGTTTGAGTAACACCGCTATTGGCGTGGATATAGTCACGAAAAGGATCTGCCGCTATCTTTCTGGAACTACGCTTATGCTGCCTGGTGCAGCGTTTCCAAATCGCTGCCCCGGCTTGAAGCGTAGTGCTTTCTTTTCTACGAGATGCCAAGAGGCGGCCGCTAGAACAAGTGTCACGGGAACGCACCTCTGGTCCTGCGAAAGAGTTCGTCTCTCGCGCTCCTGGGCCTGTAGCGCCAACTGACGTTGCTGCTGTTCCTGTTGGCGTTGTTGCTGCTGCTCAAGAAATGCCTGTTGCTGCTGGCTTGCCGCCAGAACTATCTGTTGCATCGATTCTTCCGCCTGGCGGATAACGATAATGCGCCAGGCAATACCACCGAGCGCCAGAACGGCGGCTAGCCCCAAGCCCTGGATAACCTTTCCCATACGACCTCCTGAATCCCCAGACGCATGGTATAGCAATGAAAATCCATATGGATATCAGCATTTTCTATGCGTTATTAGCTGTATTTTCTAATCAGAAATCGAATGGGTGATTTTGATAAGTAGATAACGAAATCGGATTTACGTATCAAATAATATAAATCCACCCTCATATGCACAATCCAGCACCCCGAGATAATGCCGGATTTTGCAGTTAGACAGATATTGAACTTGGTGACCACGAAATGTCCGAGACTCGGTCATTGGCGAATGGTTGGTGGAGATTTTTATATCTCCGCCCTATTTCGGCGGTCACTCCTTAATAAGGATCCGAGGATGGCTACGCATGCGCACCTTGCCCGTTTGCTCGACGAAGAATATGAGCGACTGCAAACTCTTGAAGTCCCAGCCATGCGTGAGGTGGTCCCCTCAACCATTCATCGGCTGGCCTCCGAAACACGCGTGATCTCGCAAGATCTCCCTCGGCAGGCGTGGCTAGACCTGGTTCAGACCCACGTGGATCCTCACCCTATCTTAAGTCTGCTGGCCCAGGATCCCTATACGGCGCGAGCACGTCAAAAACCGCGCGGCTATGCCGGCGACGCGGTGATGATGGATTATTGCTACTTCACGACCCCGCCGGAGTCGACCTCGGATTTGGGGAAGGCCATCTTCTTTTCGACTACAACGTCGCCGAACGCGCAGAGCGTACTTGCCCGCCTGGGCGTGATCGCTTCCCGAATCGACTCACTCGCCAAAAAGACCACGCGCCCGAATATTCTGGCACTGGCCTGCGGGCATCTACGCGAAGCCGTACTGAGCCCGGCCTTCCGTGGTGGGCGCGTCGGCCGGATGATTGCGCTCGATCAGGACGACGCCAGTCTCGATGTCGTAAAGGCTCGGTATACGTCTTATGGCATCGAGTGCGTAAGCGCAAGAATCAAATCGATCTTGACCGGCGAGCTGACGTTTTCCGATCTGGACCTCGTCTATGCCGCCGGCCTCTTCGACTATCTGGACGACAACGCTGCCAAGCTGCTCACTGCACGCGCCTTCGGTTTTCTCCGGCCCGGTGGTCAACTGCTGATTGGCAATTTTCTGCCTGATACCTATGGGCGCGGCTACATGGAGGCGTTCATGAATTGGGTGCTGGTTGCGCGCACACGGAAAGAGATTATCGGCTTGGCCGATCAGATCGAACCTAGCTTGATCGCCTCCAAGCGCTACTTCCACGATGACCATCAGATTATTGGCTATCTGGCTCTGACAAAGCGTTAGGATGCAGCTTGATCAATTGGCGCCAAACCATCGGGCCATGGCATTCGCAGCCTCATCAAGTTCTGGCGCTGCATCGGTGGCCCAGGCGACGACGCCATCGGGCCGCACAAGGATGGCCTTCAAGCCCAGTCGGTCTTTTGCGTCACCGGCCATATACGTGACTCCCCTGCTCCACCGCGTCGACAGCATTTTCAGTGCTGCGCTTGCCTCGAAATCGATGAGCAGGCCGTTTCCTGTCCGAAGTAATTCGCCCACTCTCGCTCCATCGGAGAATTCGACATCGGGAACGCTCCGCCCAATCAGAGGATGCGAAGCGCCGAGGTCGTAGCGCAGCGACACACCCCATACGCGCTCGGCAAAATAGGTCGCGCCATCGCGCGTATCTATCAGGTCGCGAATGATCGCTCCGAGTGCGCGCGAGCTTTTACCCGGTCGCATGATGGCAACCTGCGCGCGTGACCAATCGAGGATACTGGCCCCGACCGGCTGACGTTCGCTTTGATAGGTATCGAGCAAACTCTCGGGCGCATCGCCACGCACGATGGCGGCGAGTTTCCAGCCAAGATTCATCGCATCGCCCAGTCCCAGATTGAGGCCCTGACCACCCAGCGGTGAATGAATATGCGCGGCATCGCCGGCAAGCAGCGCGCGGCCGTTGCGGTAGGAGCTCACCTGGTGAGCCCGATCGGTCCAGGTGGTGGCAAGCTTCAGCGCGGAAACCACGACCTCGCTACCAGAGACCCGGCGCAATACCGCCTGCACATGCTCGAGCGTGATGGGCGCAATGCGATGGCTGGCGCCTCCATCGAACTCGACCATCGCAATCGTCCCAGGCGATGCAAAGGTGTACATGCCGCTCTCCGTGTAATGGCGGCCGGGTTGTAACGGGTGCGGCTCAGCCAGCTCCACTTCCACCGAGTAGCCAGTGAACTCGGGATCAGTCCCCGTAAACGCGAAGCCGCCAGCCTTGCGAACCGCGCTGCGACCGCCATCGCAACCTACAAGCCAACGCGCCTGGAAGGTTTCTTCACTGGTGAAAACGGTGACCCCTTCATCCGAAGATTCGAAACGTTCGACGCTCACACCGCGCCGGATGTCTGCCCCTAATTGGCTCGCGCGACGAGCAAGCACGGATTCGAACGACTCCAGCTCGACTGCCATCGTCGAGCTGGCCGGATTGGGCAAGCGATATCGCCATGTCGACTCGTCGACAGCATCCTGAAAAAACTGGATACCCGCGAAATGGCCACCGGGGCCGCGTGGATGGTTCATCCAGTGCGCACCTCCACTACGGGCCGCCCCATCTTTCGACGGTGACAATGAGGCGACATCGTCCAGCAGACCACGACGATAGAGGGCTTCCATGGTGGGTATCGATAAGCCACGCATGCCAAAGGGCAAGCGTTTCAAGGGCGTTCGCGGGTCCGAAGATTTCTCCAGGACCAAGACGGACAGGCCGGCAAGGCGCAATTCGCATGCGAGAAACAGGCCGACCGGGCCGGCTCCGGCAATCGCGACGTCATGGATCATGGGGATGTCTTCTCACTAGGTCGGGCGTTGGGTCATCGCCATTCTAGTAAAAATCTTACACTCAGTGTAAAATAAATACCATGACCCGCAGCGACCTCCCCCAGGACGGCCTCCGCTCCCGCAAGAAAGCGGAGACCCGGCAACGCATCTCGAACATCGCCACTCGTCTTTTCGTCGAGCAAGGCTTTGAAAACGTCTCGGTTGACGACATCGCGCGTGAAGCCGAGGTCGCTCGAAAGACGGTGTTCAATTACTTCCCTCGCAAGGAAGACCTAGTCTTCGATCGCGAAGACGAATTGCGCGAACTGGTGCGGCAATCCCTGGTTGAGCGCGGCGAGCAATCCCCAGTACGTGCGTTTCAGGCACTGATGCTCACGCTGCTGAGAGAGAATCATCCACTCTTCAGAATGTCCGAGCGGCCTGTCCAGTTTTGGCGAACGGTTGCAGAAAGCCCGGCGCTTACGATTCGTGCGCGCGAACTGCAGGGAACGCTCGCCGATGATCTCGCCGAGATGCTTGCCGACGCCGCCGAAAGGCCGACGTCGGATTCCGATGCCCGTCTTGCAGCCACCATGCTCATGGGTACCTTGGTGGTGGCTTACGGCGAGGCGCTTACCGACTTTCGTAAAAGCCAGAAACCCGAGCTGGCGTTTGAGCGCGTGATGGAACGCGGCTTCGCTGGAGTCAACGTTGCGCTGTCAGGGACGCCGTATATCTAGTGGGCGCCTCGCTCCGCTTCACCGGTGGCCTCCCAGAGACAGTTCATTGTCCTGTTATGAGATTCACATGACTGGCAACCGTCTATAGCCTTCTGCCTCGAACGCCCCGCCTTCAGGCCACCACAACGACCTTCCGTTCCAACCATGGCGCCTTGAGATCCAACGGCCCACGGTCTGTCGTGCGCGCAGCGGAATAGTCCACGTCGACGCAAGAAACGCAACTCAACCAGGTCCAGGGAAATCGCATGCAACACGCTACGCAAAGGGTCTTCGGCATCATCTCCACCTTCCTTGTGGGAAGTCTGGTATTTCAGGCGACTGCGCATGCGGCCACTTGCACTCCGCAATGGAGCAGCTCCGCCAAAACCAACACCGCCAACTTGCAAGCTGCCATCAAACAGTGCGCGGCTGCAGGCAATGGCCTTGTCGACCTCAAATCCAACAATGGTATTTCCACCGCGGTCATCACCAGCGTGAACCTAGACAGCAACATCGTTCTCAAGCTGGAAAGGGGTTTTACCCTGAAGGGAACCACCGGATTGTCGCCGGACAGTGCCGTTCTCGTCGGTAAGCACCTCAGCAACGTGACCATCACCGGCACCGGCGCCATCGATGGCGATGGCGCGGCTTACTGGGCGTCTGCCGTCGGAAAGGACAACACCTCACGGCCCAAGCTGATCGCCATCAGCGGCTCCAATATCCATATTGGTTCGAACTTCACCGACGCCGGCCTTCCCGCATCCCATGTGACCTTTCCGAGTGAATCCAATGACACCGGGAATGCGCTGATTATCCGAAACTCGCCCAAGGAACAGCTCGTTATTGAATCGGGGTCCCAGAACGTCACGATTGATGGCGTGTGGATCTATGCCAATCCCGCCAAGAACAGCAAGGGAAAAAGTCTCGCCCCCAACACCGACGCGATCGACATCATCGGTACCAACGTCGCAACGATCCAGAACTGTGTTCTGGACACGGGCGACGATGACATTGCGATCAAGTCGAACTACGAAGAAGCCAAGACCACCGATATCGCCATCACCCATTGCGTCATCGGCGGCGGCCATGGCATTTCGATCGGCGGACAGGAGGCTGCGGGGCACACGATGGCCGATCCTGGCGTTTCCGGCGTGACCGTCAGCAACATCCTTTTCAATGGAACGGATTACGGCTACCGAATCAAGACGGATCTCACCCAGAAAGACAGCGGCGCGACCAACGACGTCGACTATTCGGATACATGCATGGCCAACGTGGGCCAGCCCTTCCTGTTCACCTATGCCTACGCATCCGGCACCGGAGGCATGGAGCCTGTCATTTCGAACATCACTATCGACAATATCATCGCCACCGCAAAGACCGCGCAAGGCGCCATTGAGGGCGTAAGCAGTGACCTCATGGGGCGTCCCAGGACGAACGACATCGGCATTCGCATGACCAATACGCGCATCACCGGCGGGAAAAAACCGTTCAATGTGGCGTATGGCGAACTGCAGCTTGGTTCGAACAGCGTGGTCAACACCACTGACGACAAAGGTGGCCAGGTTGTCCTGATCAAGGATTCGGGACCCAGCATTCAATGCCCGGAAAACATCGCCATCCCTAAGCAGATCTAGCCACGAGACTTCTCAGCTGCCTTCTGTCATTCACATGAAGCCGCGCCAGGCGGCTTCATGTGAAATCCTCGATCGACTTCCTTCGCAGCCCCATACTCTTCTGCGATGCAGCAAGCATCGCGCCGCGTAAGCGGGTTACAGTATGACGTTGGCATTGATCGCTAAGCATTCGGACATTGCGTCCACCGCGGTATCGCCTTTTTTTTGAAAACGTATTTGGATCGATCTAAATCGAGAGATTGCGCAAGTCTACGGGGAAACGCAGGCCACGCGGCAGTGCATGCCGTTGGGCGTGTTTGCGGATGCACTTAGGCAAGGCATGGCCGTCTAGACGGCTCCATGCGTGCACGTTTTCAAGCCGGATCACCGCCCACGGTCCGGTCTTGGATAGTGGGAGAGATATGACCTCCCTCCCCTTCGTGGGTATCTGTGAGGAGCGCTTCCGATCATGAATCTCGAAGCAATACGCATACGAATGAGGACACTGCTGGCTACGGCCGGCCTGGCGGCTCTGGTTGCCGCCTTTCCTGCGACGGCCGTCGACCAGGCTTACTCAGCCAGTCCTCGAACCGATGGCCCGACAACCGTCGCACGTGCGCGGGTGGCAGCGGACGTATTGATGAGTTCCTACGACCCGGACAAGGCGTGGTTTCCGTCCAGTTGGTGGAATTCAGCCGTTGCCCTGCAAACCATTGGCGACTACATGCAACGCACTGGCGACCGTCGCTATCTCGCCCAGTTGAACAACACTTTCGAAAAAGACAAAGGCGTGTTTCCCGCCGGCGTATTGTCGGGCGACCCTCTGCTGGGCAACTTCACCAGCCGGGCCATCGACGACTCCGAATGGTGGGGCCTGACCTGGCTGCAGGCCTATGACCTGACCAGAGACCCGAAGTACCTGGCGATGGCGGTTACCATCGCCAATTACGTGAATGGCTACTGGGACACCAGCACCTGCGGTGGCGGTGTCTGGTGGAATGCCGAGCGCACGTACAAGAACGCCATCACCAACGGATTGTGGATCCGGCTTACCGCCGAACTGCACAACCGGATTCCTGGCGACACGCTGTGGCTGACGCGTTCCCGCACCGGCTGGGACTGGTTTCAAAACAGCGGCATGATCAATGCCGACGGCCTGGTCAACGACGGCCTCACCGACACCTGTACCAACAACGGTCAGAACGTGTGGACCTACAACCAGGGCATGGCGATAGGCGCCGGTCTGGAATTGTGGCGTGCCACCAAAGATCCGCACATCCTCGCGAGCGTGCAGCGACTGGCCGATGCCGCGATGAGTTCGAGCGCATTGGTAACCGATGGCATCCTGACCGAAACCTGTGATGCCACAGATCAAACTTGCGACTACAACGGCAAGCAGTTCAAAGGCATCTTCATGCGCTATTGGACCGACCTTGTCGACACTACCCGCGATCGCCAGTACGCGGCGTTCCTCGATCAGCAAGCCGAGAGCATATGGAGAAACGACCGCGATGCCGCCGGCCGACTCGGCACACGTTGGTCAGGTGCCACCACCGACGACCATCCTAATCTGTTCGACTGGCGCACCCAGGCCAGCGCGCTCAGCGCCTTGATCGGCGACGTACCGACCAGGACACCGCTGGAGTCGCTGGCCGCAACCATGTCACCGGCGCAACCAGTGATCATGCCGTCCGCGTCGGGCGCCACAACGATCGCTATCGATCTCGGCGTATCGGCCACCGGCTTCTTCCCGCTGCAAGCACTCGCCTCCATCGATGTGCCCTCTGGTTGGAACGCCTCGCCACGAGCCACCCTGGTGCGCTTGCAGCCGCACGGCAACGCGACGCCAGTTAGCGACACCCTTCCGCTGAGCGTCACCGTGCCGAGCCTGGCGACGGATGGGCATCACATGGTCACCGCGAACCTGATGGCGGCGGGGCTGCGCTTCACTACCCAGGCTGATGTGCTGGTCGCGCACAAGATCGACTTCGATACGGGTACTGCCGACGAAACTCCGTGGCTATTCGATCCCGATGGTTCGCAGAGCAACGGTGTGCAGAACCGCTTTGCCGATGGCAATGCCCACTTCACCTATCGGTTCCCCTTCCCCGCCGACACCACCTCAGCGCAAGTCACCCTGACCATCGACGCCGAATTCCTGGTGCAGGTCAGCGTCGACAATGTGCATTGGACGACCGTGCTGCAGGAGAATCAGCCCATCACTGACGGCTCGAACAAAGCCGACCGCAGCATCGACCTGACGCCGTACCTCGGCGCTGCCACGAATGGCTCCAAGCCGGTTTACTTGAAGGTGTCCGACTCCTTCCCCAACGATGGCTGGGGCGGGCGCGTTTATCACGTCACGGCGAATATCGTCGAATAGCCCTATCGGTGCTTCCTTTCTCGATCCTGCGAGGAAGGAAGCACCCACACCTTGGCACTCCGGGTTAGAACGCCCGACTGAAACCAACAAACACCGATGTCGTGCTATTACTGTCAACCAATGGGCTGTTGCTTATCTTGTTGGGAAGATCGCTGTACTTGGCATTGATGATCAATGCCCATTTGGACCCGATGGGGCGCGCGAGACTCACACCGATTTCGGGAATCAGCGCAGCACCGGGCCGGTAATTGGGCAGGCCGCGCCGCACCTCTTCCGGAAGGATCCCGTAGTAGTAGTTCGCCACCTTGTTGGAAAGGAATTTCACGCCTGCGCTCGGCGTGATAGTGAAAGCTCCCATCTTGAGGGGATATCCGTATCCCAGTGAATACTCCTGTCCCTTGCTATTGCCCGATATGTCGGACGTGGCCTCGAACTTGAGCTGACCTGCCGAACCTTTCCAGGTAGCCTGCAACCCGGCGTTAATGCTCCGGCTGCGATCCTCCAAGCTGTCCCTGTTGATGCCGCGCCGTGCCAGATCCGCCCGACTGAAGTCGCTGGCATTGATGCCGCCGAATCCCGGCGTGATGACCGCGTCCAGAGCGATGCTATCGGATTTCAGCAGGTGCATACCGGCAGTGATGCCGCGAAAGAAAATGTACTGGCCCTCATAACTCACCAAAGGAATCGGCGTCAATTTCGCTCCCTGCCCGACGTAGCCGTTATCGATCGCGGCCACACCTAAACCAAGCCGCCAGTGCGACGAATTGGCGGCATCGACCTGATCCTCCAGCGAGGTCGTAGGAGTTGCCGATTGCGCCCATGCACTCGCGGGCACGATCACGAGCAATAGACAGGAATATAGCTTTTTCATTGGAAAACTTTTCCTCGGGGATCTGATTCAAAGGCCATGACTCAAGGCGAATGGCCGACACCGTTCAGCTATCGCGGCGACCGCTTCGGATCGCCACCAACATGGTCAGGAGCCGCGCCGTATTGCCCTCTTCAACGAGTTGCTGCGCGGTCTTGTCGCCGAACTCACGGATCGGGTCGTTAGCGAACCAGCGCAAAGCTTCCGCGGGATCCGGCTCGACTCCCCTGGCGACCGACAGCACTACCGCCCGCTCCCATGCAACACGAGTGTGCAGAGCTGCCATGCTGCTTTTCATATAAGGAGAAAGCGATTCGCTGTCGCCAGGTAACGAATCAGGTAAATACCGCTTCAGGAACTGCCGAAATGGCGCTGGCATGGGACGGACCCGTGCTATCAGGAGATAGCGCATGCTCGCAGTGACATGTTTCCCATGTTTTTCGCAATAAATACGTCTCGGCAACAATATTTCACCGTTGAAACATGTGCCTGGATGGCGGCGTTACGGTATAAAAGCGAACATAAATCAAGCCCGCCAGGTGATCACTGTGTTCAACGTCCTCATCGTGGACGACGACGAAGATCTGCTCGTACTGTTGAAAAAATTCCTTGAACGTTACGACTTCTCCGTCACGCTCGCCGGCTCCGGCGTGCAAATGGATGCGCAAATGACACGCAAACATTTTGACGCGTTGATTCTCGACGTGATGCTCCCAGGCGAGGATGGGCTGAGCCTGTGCAAACGGGTCAGGTCCATATCGCATATCCCCATCATCATGTTGACGGCAGTCACTGAAACAACTGACCGCATCGTCGGGCTTGAACTCGGCGCCGACGATTACCTGGCCAAGCCCTTCGATGCACGCGAACTTCTCGCGCGTATCCGTGCCTTGCTGCGACGCGCGACGCGCCCTACCTTGTCGGCCGGCGAGCATCACCCCAGCCTGCTCTTTGGCAATTGGCGCCTCAACCTGGCCAAGCGAGAACTGCGCTCGCCGAATATGACCCTGGTTCCGCTGTCGAGCGGCGAATTCGAGTTGCTATTGGCCTTTCTGGAGCATCCGCAACGCTTGCTGACGCGCGAACAGTTGATCGACTACGCGCGCGGCTCGGGCCACGAAGTATTCGACCGCAGCATCGACGTCCAGATCAGTCGAATTCGACGCAAGATCGAGGCCAATACGCGAAGCCCGGAAATGATTCGCACGGTACGAAACGCCGGCTATATCTTCACCGTCCCGGTGGAGCGAGCGCAATGAAGCGCCATCATCCTTTTGACAGCATCGCCTGGTGGTCTGCACTGAATGTGGTGGCCGCGATTCTCATCGCGATGTTGATGAGCCTGGCGTTCGTACAATTTGCCGGCGTGTGGGCACAGCCAGGGCTCGACAGCTCGGGGTTGATCGAACACGCGGCCGGTATCGCCCGCACGATGGACAACATTCCCGCCGGGGAACGCCCCTCACTGGCCGAAAAACTAAAATCGACGGTCTTCGAAACACATTGGTATCCGCGCCGCGATCTGCTCCCGATACCACTCGACCAAAGCCAGGATAAGCACGATGCGCGCTGGGCCAGGCTGGCCGCCATGCTCGGTCGCCCCGACGCGGCCATTCTTTTCGCCAAGCCCCACAACCGAGGAAGCAGCAACGTACTGCCAAAATATGTCATGGCCATGGAACTGTCCGATGGCAGTTGGGTCAGCTTCGATACCGCCCAGCGCAGTTGGGGTATCGATCACAAGGCACGGATATTTCTCACCGTGGTTTTCATTCTGCTGTCCAGCGGCATTGTCGCCAGCATCGCCAGTCGGCTCCTGGCAGGTCCCATCCAGCGCTTTGCCGATGCGGCTGAGACATTCGGAAGCGGCCCACGTGCGAAACTATTGAAGCTTACCGGCCCCCTGGAAATCCGGGAGGCAGCGGCAGCCTTCAACGCCATGCAGGATCGTATCCAGCAATTGGTCGACAGCCGCACTGAAATGCTCACGGCGATCTCTCACGACCTGCGTGCTCCGCTCACCCGCATGCGCATGCGAGGTGAATTCATCGATGATCCGGAACAGCAACGCAGATTGTTTTGCGATGTCGACGAAATGCAGGCCATGGTCCAGGCGAGCCTGGCGTTCTTCCGGCTCGATGGCCAGGAAGAGGAGCCGACGTGGTTCGAACTCGGCGAATTGGTCAATACCGTACTGGATGATTTTCGCGATCTTGGTCATCCGGTCGAATTCCCCGGCCAGCAACAGCTGGCCTACCTTGGCCGTCCGTTCGCGCTCAAGCGTGTCCTCACCAACCTGATCGACAACGCCGTAAAATACGGCGCCAGTGCACGGGTTACGCTCAAGTCCCATGAGCGCCAGGTCGTCATTACGATCGATGACGCAGGCCCCGGCGTGCCGCCGGAGCTTTTGCCCAAGCTATGCCAACCCTTTTTCAGAATGGAACCCTCGCGCAACCGGGCAACCGGCGGGTTTGGACTGGGGCTTGCCTCGGCGCGTTCGATCGTCCGAAGCCATGGCGGTGATCTCATTCTGGAAAATCTTCAGCCGCATGGTTTGCGGGCTACGGTTACGTTGCCTTTTATTGAAGCTCCCGCGTGAGCAGGCGACCTCGCCCTTCCCCACTGATTTCCGAGTACCTCAAACGAAGGCCTGTGCGAGCCGCCCTACCCTTCGCGCCATGAGCCGGAGCGCGCACTAGCGCTACTTCTAGGCATTTTTCCTACATGGTGCGCCACCGCTTGACACCGGTGTCAATTACGTTAGACCCTGGTAACCGTTCCAATGCCGGGGGGCGCTGGACGTGGGAATTGACGACTCGGATCGACTGGCGGGGAGACCGGTGATGCTGTTTCTGGCGGCCGATATTGGCGGCACGCATGGGCGTGTAGCGTTGATGCGCGCATCGCACGACGGGGATCGCGGGGTGGAAACGCTCGCCTATCGCGTCTTCCTGTGCGCGGCGTTCTCGACGCTGTCGGACCTGCTGCAAGCCTTTGTCGACTCCGACGTGCACAGCCCGGTGAAGCACTGCGTACTGGCCTGTGCGGGCCAGATCGTGGGCAACGAAGTCGTCAACGACAATCTCGCCTGGCCCATCGACCTGGCGCAGTTGCGTCAGGCGCTGGGCCTGGACGAGGTTGCCGTGCTCAACGACTTCGAAGCACTGGCCTACGCGCTCGATGGTGCCCTCGCCGATGACGGTCGCCACCTGTGCGGGCCGGACACGCATGCCAGCGGCCCGACCCTGGTAATCGGACCGGGCACCGGCCTTGGTGCGGCGGTGCACTTCCCCGGACCGGCCGGCGGCTTCGTGCTGGCGACCGAGGCTGGCCAAATGGATTTCGCACCGAACTCGGTGCGTGAACGCGAGGTCCTCGCGTATCTGGCGCCGAGTGGCGGCTACGTGGAGTTCGAACGCATCGTGTCGGGTCCCGGTCTGCTGACCATCTATACGACCCTGTGCGCGCTGGACGAAAAAACACCACTGATGGTGACTCCCGAATCCGTCACCATGGCAGCCGTTGCGCGTGGCGACGCCTATGCCGTAGAGGCCGTGGAGATTTTCTGTGCCTCGCTGGGCAGCTTTGCCGGCAACCTCGCGATGAGCTTCATGGCCACCGGCGGCGTGTATCTGGCCGGTGGATTTCTGTCTTCCATCTTCGAACTGCTCAAGCGCAGCGCCTTCGAGGAACGATTCCTGCACGGGCGCAGTGCGCGCACGCTGCTGTCGCAAGTACCGGTGCGGGTAACGGAGCACGGCCGCCACGGTGTGCAAGGTGCGGCGCAGTGGTTTCTCAGAGATGGCATGCCGGGAGCGGGAGCACTTCGACGTGCCATCACAAATGGGCTGGGCGCATGAGCCGCATTGCGCCATCGAGATTTCTTTTTCGCCTGATCATCGCCTGGCTCGCGGCTACGTGCACGGCCATGGCAGCCCCTGCCGTTCCCAAGTGGTCATTACTCCCGCAGCCGGTAAAGGCCAGTCCGGCCGGATCGGGTGCGGTCGATATCGCAGATGGCGCCGTGGTGTCGGCGCATGGCGCCGATGGCCAACAAGTGCAGTCCATCGCGCAGCAGTTCGTGCAACGTATGGCCGACACCAACGGATTGCGTTTGACGGTGGCGACAACAGGTGCGGCGCATTCCGCTATCACGTTCGACGTGAATGCCAAGGCCGACATCGCGGATGACGCCGGCTATCGCATCACGGTGGGCAACAACGGCATCCTGGTCACGGCGCGCACGCCGCGCGGTGCGTTTTATGGCAGCGTCACCCTGTGGCAATTGCTGACGCCATCCGGATGGCGTCATGGCGCGCCTGTCTCGGTTGCGTATGGCGTCATCGACGATCATCCACGCTTCGCGTGGCGCGCTCTGTTGCTCGACTCCGGGCGGCACTACCAGAGCGTTGCCGATATCAAGAAGCTCATCGACTGGATGTCGCTCAACAAGTTGAATGTGCTGCTCTGGCACCTGACCGAAGACCAGGGCTGGCGTCTGGCCATCCCCAAGTATCCCCTGCTCACGAAAATCGGGGCATGTCGCAAGGCGGTGGGGCTGGACAGCGAACTGACTGGCTCTGGCGACCAACCCTATTGCGGCTTTTACACGGAAGCCGACGCGCGCGAGATCGTGCGCTATGCCGCCGAGCGCTATGTGGACGTGGTGCCGGAAATCGATATTCCCGGACATTCTCAAGCAGCTGTCGCTGCTTATCCGTGGCTGGGCGTCACCGGCAAGCGACCGGACGTGTGGACCCACTGGGGCGTCAGCCCGTGGCTGCTCAAGCCCGATGAAAAGACCTTGCAGTTCGTCGACGATGTGCTCGATGAGGTCATGCGGCTCTTCCCGTCGCGATACATCTCGATCGGTGGCGACGAGGCCGATAAGCAGCAGTGGAATGCATCGCCGGAAGTGCGTGCGCAGATGCACAAACTGGGCCTGGCGAATATGGACCAGCTGCAGGGCTGGTTCACCAACGAAGTCGCCGCGTATCTGATCAAGCACGGACGCAGACCGGTGGGTTGGGACGATGAACTGGTCGCCGGCGCGACGCTTCCGGCATCGCAAGTGGTGATGTCCTGGCACGGCGACAACAATGAACGTGTAGCGCTCGCGGCTCTTCGGCAAGGCCACGACGTGGTCATGACACCGCAGGAATCGCTGTACTTCGACCACTATCAGTCCGACCTGCCCGACGAATGGGCAGGGCCGCCTCCCGCGGCAACGTTACGGCAAGCCTATGACACGATCGTCATCCCGGACGGCGCAAGCGCCACCGAAGCCCAGCACATCATCGGCGTGCAGGCAGGCCTCTGGACCGAACAGATGCGTACCTTTGCGCACGACCAGCATGCAGTGTTCCCGCGAATCGCTGCACTGTCCGAGCTCGGCTGGTCCCCCTCTGACACTCGTGATTGGAATGGTTTTCTGCAGCGCATGCCCGCCGAACTGGCGCGCTACCGCGCACTCGGCATCGGCTATGCCGACGGTGCGTTCGCACCCGCTTTCCAGGTGACCGCAACGACAAAGGGCAGCTTCCGGGTCGAGCTTTCCAATCAGGTCGGTTTCGGAACGATTCGATACACGACGGATGGCTCCGCGCCGACCAATCAATCCGCGCCGTATGCCCAACCGCTCACGCTACCGGGCAATACGACCTTGCAAGCTGCAACCTTTGCACCGGACGGCTTCGAACTTGCCGCGCCACGCACACAGAGGCTGGATGAAACAACCTTGCTGAGCCGCGACAGCAGCGCGTTTGCAACCTGTTCCAGGGAGGCGCCCACGCGTCTGGATGGCAGCAGGCAGGCGCCGGCCGCGAGGCCAGTTCACTCGGTGGATATCGGCAATGCATGCTGGCTGTGGCCAGAGGCGTCGCTGGACGGCATCAAGCATGTCGCGATGACGGTCGAGCGTGTGACCTGGCGCTTTGGCGATGAAGCCAGGGATGCCGTGGTGCGTCCCAAGACCAGCGCGGCCGGCGAATTCGAGATTCACGCCGATTCCTGTACGGGGCCGCTGCTTGCCAGCTTGCCGCTGGAGACTGCGGCGCAGAAAAAAGGTCAGATCCGTCTTGAAGCAAATGTTGCCGCGCCGGTGGGGACCGGCGTTCGCAATGTGTGTGTCTTCGCTACCGGCGATCCACGCGATGGCCAGTGGGCGTTGGTGCGCATGGCATTTTCGAAATAAGCGATACACGGGGCCTGTGCCTCGTGCAGCAGCACCGGAGTAAGACGGCCTTGGCTCGCAAAGCCAAGGCTTGGGGAGAAAACGAGAGATTGCATCACAACGGCGTGCGCACTGGCAGGCACCGCCGAGCCGTACGTTTTTTTTGAAATACCACGGAGCACCTGAGGTTCGACAGGCAACACCAACGAGGTTAAAGCCCATGTCCACCGTACTTCGCAAGCGTCCCTTGTCATTTGCCATTACCGCGTCGCTATTGGCCGTCATGTCGACGTCGGCTGCAGCGTCGACATTTTTCGATGTCCAGGCGGATGGCCAGGCAACGGCACAAACTACACCGGCACCTGCGCCACCACCGACCGACACCAAGAAAGCCGACACCGACGCCGAGAAGAAAGCGGTCACGCTGTCGACCGTAGCGGTCTCCGGTGTGCGTGCATCGCAGATGCGCGCTATCGACCTGAAGCGTGATGCGCCAAAGATCCAGGACAGCATTACGGCCGAAAACATCGGCGCCCTGCCCGACACCACCATCACCGACTCGCTGCAGCGCGTCACCGGCGTGCAGATCAACCGCGATGCCGGCGTGGGTACTTCGGTCGACGTGCGCGGCCTGCCCCAGGTTGGCACCATGTTGAACGGCGAAGTGTTCATCACGGCGGACCAGATCGACGCGCAGCAGCCCGACTTCACCATGCTGCCGTCCACGCTGTTCCACGGCGTGGACGTGGTCAAATCGTCCACGGCGAATGAGACCGACAGCGGCATCAGCGGCGCCATCGACCTGCATACCTATCGTCCCTGGGATCTCCCCAGCGGATTTACGTACAGCTATTCGGCCAATGGCGAGCGTGGCACCACCACCAACCATTGGGGCCCGGAGGGCAATGGCCTTATTTCGTATAACGATAACGGTCATTGGGGTCTGCTGATCGCCGCCGACTTCTCCAATACCCGGCGCATGAACGCCACCGAAGGTCTCGACCAGTACGGTGTCGTACTCAATGGCGAGAACGCGGCCAGTGCGGGTGGTTACAACGGCTTCCTGACACCGTGGAACGGCGCGCCCATTCCGTCGAAGATCGTGCAGAACGCCGACGGCAGCGTGGACGTCAATGGCGACGGCAAGTCCAACGGCGTCTTCATGGGCAGCCAGGACATCGGTCTCAATGACATCATCACCCAACGGAAACGCAAGTCTGGCAACGCCTCGTTCCAGATGGACCTGGGCAGTGGCTTCAGCCTGACCAGCGACTACTTCTATTCGCAACAGCGCCAGTACGATCGCAACGTCGGCATCCAGTTCAACTCCACCAACTGGCAGGGCGCAACCTATGTGCCGCTGCAGTCGCGCAATACCGGAAGCCCTGCCCTGGGCTCCTATGGCACGCCGGAGCCGGGCTGGGAAGGCTCGCAGATATACACCACCCAGGTGTACGAAAAGTGGCCGGGCGATGTGGAGTCGTACTCGTCGATTATCCAGAAAAGCTCGGTGGCGAAAAACTTCAACCTCCAACTGGATTACGACGACGGCGGTCCTTTCACAGCGAGCGTGCGTGGCATCCATGACACGGCGTCCCAGTCGAACCAGGAAACCGACGTCAATATTTCCGACTCCGATGGCGCCCTGTGGCCCAACGTGCTTAAAGACGGCGTGCCCGATGACGCCGTGCCGCCCGGCACCTTCGTCTACCCGGCGGAGTTGGGCGGCAACCGCGTGTTCAATGCCAACGGCATTCCGCAGAACACGGTGCCGATCATTGCGAACTTCGGTGGCCGCTATATCAAGGTCAATATGCCTGCCTCGTTGGCTGCCGATTTCGCCAACCCCAACAGTTGGACGATGAAGACGCTGGAGTCATCCGGCGACTACGACCGCAAGGTGGCGCTGAACGCGTTGCGTTTCGACGGTGCATTCGATTTCCAGGACGGCTTCAAGCTCGAGTTCGGCGTGCGCAACAGCATCCGCAGCGCCGACAACAATGGCTGGACACTGGAAACACCGGTCTATGCCGGCATGGGCGCGAGCGATCCGAATGGATGCCTGGTGCGCTATGTCGGTGCCGACGTAGTGCTGAATAGCGGCTCGTGCACCGCGGGCAACGATCAAGGTTACTTCCGCGCAGGTCCGCTTTCCGCAGTGTCGATGCCCAATACCGCAGCGCCGTTATCGGGCAACTTCAAGCAGTACAACAACCTGCTTGGCTCGGGCATCAACTTCTGGGCGATCAACCCTTCGGCGATGGTCAATCCCATTTCGTTCTGGAAATCGCTCTACCCCGATACCGTCCAGGTGGCCGAGCCGGGAACGACCTGGGCCGTGCGGCTGAAGGAGCTGACCGGTTATCTCCAGGGCGATTTCAATGGCACGCTCGGCGATATGACGTACAGCGGGAACGTCGGCGTGCGTTTGATCCGCACGCATCTGGACGTGACCCAGCACTTGAGCGGCGACCCGGGTGCGTACGGCGACGAACCGGTCGACGCGGGCACGGAAGTCACCAAGCGCAGCTATCAGGATGTTCTGCCGTCGGCCAACTTCTCGCTGGATCTGACCGACAGCCTGAAGTTCCGACTGGCGTATTCCAAGAACATGATGCCGCTCGATCTCAGTACCTGGGGCGGCGGTTTGCAGCTGAACTACTCGTTGGCGGAGACGCCGGACGGGCCGATCTTCCGTGTTGCCAATGGTACCTCGACGGGTAACCCGAACCTCAACCCATGGCGCTCCACCAACTATGGCGCATCGCTGGAGTACTACATCAACCCCACCAGCATGCTCAGCCTCGCGCTGTTTCGCATCAACGTGGACAGCTTCATCAAGAACGGCAGCGTCACCAACTGTACCCTGCCCGATGAGGACGGCGTGGTTCGCGATCATTGCATCGTGATCACCCAGCCCGTGCAGGGCACCGGCAACAGCATTCATGGTGCGGAGTTCGATTACCGCCAGGGCTTCACCTTCCTCCCGGGCATTCTGTCCAAGACGGGTATGGAGATAAATGCTACCTATGCGCCAAGCAACTCGGGTGAAAAGGACCTGGCCGGCAAAGAGATCCCGTTCCAGGACAACTCCACCAAGTCCGGCAATTTCATCCTGTGGTATCAAGACGATCATTTCCAGGCACGTGTTGCGTACAACTACCGTTCGCGGCGAGCGGTGATGGATAGCGTGGGTGGCATCACGGGGATGGAGATGTACGAAGCGCCGCAGAAATATCTCGATGCGTCGATCTCGTACAAGTTCAGCAAATACGCCGAGGTGTTCGTGGATGGTACCAACCTTACCAACGAGTATCAGCGTTATTACCTGGTATGGCCTGACCAGCCTGCGCACTCGACGTTCTCTGAGCGTATGTTCATGGTTGGGGTGCGTGGGCAGTGGTGACCGGTAAGGGGGATTTTCAAGAACCTGACTAGCTTGTCGGAGCGACTACAGGGAACTTTGAAGAGCCCTCCCTACTCGTCATTCCGGCGCAGGCCGGAACCCAGTGGCCGTGCGATGGGTTGTCGCGAGAGCATGCAAAAGCTCGCTTCATCGCGAAGGCTTAAAGCCGATGCCACTGGGTCCCGGCCTGCGCCGGGATGACGACAATCAAAACTGAGGTTATTCGAAGCCCTTTCAGTCGCGACTATGCAGCACAAGGCACAGCCGGTCGCGACTAAAGTCGCTCCTACAACATAGGTGATGTTTTTCTCGCTGGGGCAGGACCATTGATGTCCCGTTCGTAACCCATTACGAAGGCCAACATGCAAGATTCCAGCACGTCCCAACCCGTTCGCGACAACGCCCTCCATCGTTCCATCGGCGTATTCTCGGGAACCGCGATCAACATGACCCAGATGTGCGGCATCGGGCCGTTCATCACGATTCCGATCATGGTCGCAGCAATGGGTGGTCCACAGGCGATCATTGGCTGGGTTGCTGGTGCCATTCTGGCCATGGCCGACGGCCTGGTCTGGGCCGAGCTCGGAGCGGCGATGCCCGGTTCCGGCGGCACCTATGTCTACCTGCGTGAAGCGTTCCAGTACCGCACCGGCAAGCTGATGCCGTTCCTGTTCATCTGGACGATGCTGTTGGCGATTCCCTTGCTGATGTCCACGGGCATTATCGGCATGGTGGAATATCTGGGATTCTTCTTTCCCAACCTGGGTTGGTGGCCAGTACATCTCGTCAGCATCGTAGCGACCGCCATCGTCACCTGGCTCTTATACCGACGCATCGAATCGGTTCGCTCGATCACGGTCGCGCTGTGGATCATCATGCTGATCTCCGTCATCGGCGTGGCGGCGGCGGGTTTCTCGCACTTCAATGCGAGTTTCGCCTTTACCTACCCGGCCGATACGTTCGGCAGCCATTTCTTCGTCGGGCTTGGCGCGGGGCTGATCATCGGCATCTACGACTACCTTGGCTACAACACCACCGCCTATATCGGCGACGAGCTGCGCGACCCGGGGCGGACCATGCCCGGCTCCATCATCATCTCGGTGATGGCGATGATGTTTGTCTACCTCCTGCTCAACATCAGCGTGCTTGGCGTGGCGCCGTGGCAGGAAATCGCCCAGTCCAAGTCGGTGGCTTCGCTGGTGGTGGAGCGTAGCTGGGGACATCTGGCTGCCGCCGTCATGACCGTCCTTATCATCGTGACTGCGTTCGCTTCGGTGTTCACCGGTCTGCTCGGCGGCTCGCGCGTGCCCTTCCAGGCGGCGCAGGACAAGGTATTTCTATCCGTATTCGGACGCCTGCATGCCAAGCACCGCTTTCCGCATATAGCACTGCTCACCATGGGCGTGGTCACCGCCATCGGCACGTTCTTCGACCTGACCGAAGTCATCAACATGCTGCTGACTGCGACCATCATCGTGCAGTCCATTGCGCAGATCGCCGCATTGGTCGTGCTACGCAAGCGTCAGCCAGATCTCGAGCGGCCGTACAAGCAATGGCTTTACCCGGTGCCGTGCGTTATCGCGCTGCTGGGCTGGGTCTATGTGTATGTATCCGCCTCGACGTCGTCGCTGATCCTGTCGGGCATCTGGATTGTCGCCGGCCTGGTGGTGTTTGCCATCTGGGCCAGGCTCAACCAGTCCTGGCCGTTCGCGCCCGTCGAAATACGCGAAACCTATCTTGGGAAACCGTAACGCCATGCAAACTCCAACCAGGCACGCGCTTTGGATGATGGTCGCGATGGCGATGTCGGCCGCGCACGCGCAAACGACCTACACGCCCACCCAAGTAACTGTCGATGCCGGTTCAGTTACTCCCATCGCGTATTGGCAGATCCAGGACAGCGCGAAGGCGCAGCAGACTGGCGCCGACATTTCCGCGACCGGCTTTTCCACCGAGGGCTGGTACCCGGTGAGCGGTCGAGCAACCGTCATGGCCGGCCTGTTGGAAAACGGCACGTACAAGAACGACGTGTTCTACAGCGACAACCTGCGTGCGGTGCAGGTGCCCGATTCCAGCGGCACTCTTTTCGTCACGCCTTGGTGGTACCGCACCCAATTCACGCTGCCGAAGGCTCCGGCCGGAGGACATACGCTGCTGCGCGCCAATGGCATGATCGCGAGCGCCGACGTATGGGTAAACGGGCATCAGGTGGCCGATCACGCCGAGGTTGCCGGAGCCTATCCCGTGCGCGAACTCGACGTGACGCGCTGGGTGCGCACGGGCGACAACGTCCTCGCCATGCAAGTGCATCCGGCCGATCCAAGAGCGAGCCTGTCGATCGGCTGGGTGGACTGGAACCCCACGCCTCCGGACAACAATATGGGTCCATGGCGCGGTGTGGATATCGTGCAGACCGGGCCCATCGAGTTGAGCTTCCCCCAGGTCGTTTCGACCTTATCGCTGCCCGATCTCGCACACGCTGCGCTGGACGTCAAGGTAACCGCGAGGAACCTCGACACGGTGGCGCATGACGCGACGATCGAAGGCACCGTAGCTGGCGTTTCCGTAAAACAGACTGTCCATCTCGCACCCGGACAAACGCAGGTCGTTTCGTTCTCACCCAAAACGACCCCTGCCCTCGCATTGGATCATCCGAAGATCTGGTGGCCGGTGGGCTTGGGCGAACATCCGTTGTATCAACTCGACATGACTGCCGCGGTCGATGGCGCGACCTCCGATCGAGCCTCCGCGACGTTCGGCATACGCAGCGTCAGTTCAAACCTGACGAAACAGGGTTATCGCCAGTTCTTCATTAACGGGAAACCCTTGCTGATTCGCGGTGGCGGCTGGGCGCCGGACATGTTTCTGCGCGACGATCCCGCGCGCATGGAGGCCGAATTCAGCTACGTCCTCAACCTTGGCCTCAATGCGATCCGCAGCGAAGGCAAGCTGGAGAATCAGCGCTTCTACGATCTGGCCGACCGCAACGGCATCCTGATACTGGCGGGCTGGGAGTGCTGCGACAAATGGGAGTCGGCCGCCAAGACCGGCGGCGCGCCCTGGAGCGCCGCGGACATGAAAGTGGCCGAAGACTCGATGGCCAGCGAGGCGCGCTTGCTGCGCAACCACCCTTCGGTGATCGGCTTCCTGATCGGCAGCGACAACGCACCTCCGCCACCCATCGCAAAGATGTACTTCGATACGCTGCATACTGCTGACTGGCCGTTGCCGATCATCTCGGCTGCCGTTCCCAAGGGCACCGCCGAAGTCGGCCCTTCAGGCCTGAAGATGGATGGTCCGTACGACTGGATCCCGCCGTCGTATTGGTACGCCGACAAACTGGGCGGTGCATTCGGCTTCGATTCGGAAGTCAGCGCAGGTGCGGATATTCCACGCCTGGAAGATGTGCAGCGCATGCTGTCGCCGCAGGAGCAGGAAGCCTTGTGGAAATACCCGGAGGCCAGGCAGTTCCACGCATCCGCGGACTGGTCGACCTTCGCCGTACTGATGCCGTTCGACAAGGCACTAGCGGCCCGCTACGGCGCACCCACCAGTCTTGCCGACTATGTCGCCAAGGCCCAGCTCGACAACTACGACAACGTCCGCGCACAGTTCGAGGCATTCAACGCACATATGGATGCCGCCAAGCCGGCGACCGGCGTGATCTACTGGATGCTCAACAACGCCTGGCCCTCGCTGCACTGGCACCTGTACGACTACTACATGAATCCCGCCGGTGCGTATTTCGGTGCCAAGAAAGCCAACGAGCTGGTGCATATCCAGTATTCGTATGATTCGAATGGCATCGTGCTGGTGAACCATGCGCTTGACGATGTCCGTGGCTTGCAGGCGAACATCCGCGTGCGCAAACTGGATGGCAGCGTGCTTTACGAAAAGCGCATGCAGAACATCGACCTGGCAGGAAACCACACTCGGCAACTGGCAACGCTGCCGGCAATCGCCGACTTGTCCGCCACCTACTTCATCGAGCTCGACCTCACCGCGTCCGACGGCAAGCCGGTCAGCCGCAACGTCTATTGGCTATCCACCCGGCAGGACAAGCTCGACTGGGCCAAGTCGAACTGGTATCTCACACCGTCTACACAATACGCGGATCTGACCGCGCTGAAGACACTGCCGGCCGCCACGAGCGAGATCCAGGCAACGACGCGACACGAGGGCAAAGAGGACGTCACCACCGTGACCCTGTCGGTGCCCGACTCATCCAGGACCGTGGCGCTGTTCCAGCATGTGTCGATCCGGCGCGGAACTCAGGGCGATCTTGCGTTGCCGATACGCTGGAATGACAATGACATCACGCTTTGGCCTGGCGAGTCGATAGTCCTGACCGCGCGATACGCATCGCAAGGAACGGCAGCACCGGTGGTCGAAGTCAATGGATGGAACGTCCCGACCCAAAGCGTTCCGGCTGGCACCTCGCAGGGAACCGATCATTGAAGGCGCAAAGGCTTCCATGTCACGTGTGACCATCAACGACGTCGCCCGCGCCTCCGACACGTCGAAAAAGACCGTATCGCGCGTGCTGAACAACGAGCCGAATGTGCGCGATGAGGTGCGGGACCGCGTGCTTGCGGCCGTTGCGCAACTCAACTACCGCCCGCTCACCTCGGCGCGCAGCCTGGCGACAAACCGCTCCTTCATGATCGGCCTGCTCTACGACAACTTGTCGCCGAGCTACATCATGGAAGTCCAGGCAGGCGTGCTGGAAGCCTGTGAGGCGGCGCAGTACAGCATGATGGTGCAGCCACTGGTCTCGACCGCGCCGGACTTCGTCGAGCGTGTCGAGAGCATCTTGTGGCGGCACCGGCCCGATGGGCTGATCCTTACACCACCCATCACCGACCATCCGAAGCTGCTCGATCATTTGCGCAAGAACGATCTTCCGTTTGCCTCGATCGCCCCACGCCAGTCCAAGGGCTGCATCGGCGTCATACTCCGGGAGCGTGAAGCCGCAGCAGCGATGGTGGACCACCTCGTAGCGCTGGGTCACCGCCGCATCGCCCACATCATTGGTCCTCCCAAGCACGGCGCTGGTATCTGGCGCCTCGCCGGCTTTCGCGATGGCTTGAAGCGCGCAGGGTTGAAGGAAACCCCCGCGTATATGGTGCAAGGCCGCTTTTCTTTCGAGTCCGGCGTGGCCGCAGCCCGCCAGTTGCTCGCGCTGAAGCAACGGCCAACCGCCATTTTTGCGGCCGACGACGACATGGCTATCGGCGCGATCTGGGCAGCCGCGGAGGCCGGCGTGTCGGTTCCTGGTGACATTTCGATTTGCGGCTTCGATGACACGACGATCGCAACTCAGGTGTGGCCACCGCTCACCACGGTCCACCAGCCCGTTCACGAGATGGGCAAGCGTGCCACCGAGGAGCTGCTGCTTCGCGTGCTTGGCAAAGGAGACGCGCGCATGGTGGAAGTCGGCTATGAAATGCGTATGCGTGCATCGACGGCACCCGCGCCCTGAAAGGCGCGCTATCGTAGCCACGCCACCTATCTAAGAGGAGACACACATGCCAGACGCCAGCAATTCGCCACGGAAGTTCCATTTCATTTCCGGGCTGCCGCGCTCCGGCACCACACTACTGGCGGCCATCCTCAACCAGAACCCGCGCTTTCGCGCCGGCATGACCAGCCCGCTGGCGGACATCATGGGCGTGGTGATGTCCGAGGCAAGCAGCAAGAACGATTTTTCATTCGATGTTTCCGACGAACAACGCGTGGCACTCTTGCGCGGACTGGTCGAAAACTTCTACTCGGTTCAGGCTGGCGCCGACGTGGTGTTCGACACCAGTCGACTGTGGTGCAGCCGAATGCAACTGCTCAACACGCTATTCCCCGGAGTGAAGGTCATTGCGTGCGTGCGTCAGCTGGCATGGGTGCTCGATAGCATGGAGCGTCTGGTGCGCAGGCAACCGGTCAGCGTCAGCAAGGTATTCCGCTTCGACACCAACACCACCGTGTACTCCCGCATTGAAGCCTTGACCGATCCGCGGGGCATGGTTGGCTTTGCCTATCAGGCGACCAAGGACGCATTTTACGGCGAGTACGCGCAAGACCATCTGCTGTTGCTGACCTACGAAAGCCTGGTGCGCGATCCGGCCACGGCTGTGCGCGCGGTCTACCAGTTCCTCGGCGAGCCCTGGTTCGAGCACGACTTCGACCACATCGAATACAACGCGGACGAGTTCGATGCCCGCGTCGGCATGCCCGGCCTGCATTCCGTTCGGCCAAAGGTGGAATCGATCGAGCGTCAGCCGGTCCTGCCACGGGAAATCTTCGGGCGCTTTGCCAACGAAGCGTTCTGGATGGATCCGAAGAACAACGTCAACCAGGTACCCATTGTGTGACCCGTTATTATCGTCACAACGAACGAAGGCCGCTCTAGCGGCCTTTGTCGTAATCTGGAAGAACTCAGCCGATGTGCCAACTCACGAACGGCGACGCAGAAAGTCGACAACCAGATCTGTCGTTGCCTGCGGCTGCTCTTCCGTAATCCAGTGCCCGCAATCGGGAATGATCACATCCTGGACATTCTCGGCGGCACTGCGAATCACCGCGCCAATCATGGGGCCGAATGTAGCTTCGCCACCGATGGCCAAGACCGGCATCTGAAGCTTGCCATGCGCAAGGAACGTCTTGTTGTCGGCCGCATCCTGGCGGAATGCCAGGAACTGGGCAAAGCTCGCTCGCATGGCACCTGGCTGCGCGTAGAGCGTCGCATAGTGTTGGCGCTTCGCTTCGTCAAATCGCTTCGGCTCCCGGGAAAGTTCGTTCCAGAAGCGATCCAGATAGATGCGCTCACGACCGGCAACCAGTCGCTCCATGTCCTGTCCGCCGAAACCAAAATGCCACATGGCCGGATCCTGTGTGATCTGATCCCAGGGCCCGACGCCCGGCAGCGGCGCATCGATCGCCACCCATCGATTAACCCGCTCGGCGTGGCCGGCGGCAACGGCGAAGCCAACCATGATGCCGATGTCGTGCGTCACCCATTCGGCCGTGTGCACACCCAGAGCGTCCAGGACACCCACCATGTCCGCCGCCTGATTCTTCTTGTCGTACCCGCTATCGGGCTTCGACGAAAGGCCCAACCCGCGCAGGTCGGGCACGATAACCATGTGGTCCTTGATGAGCGCGCTCGCCAGATGTCCCCACATGTCGCCTGTCGTGCCGAAGCCGTGCAACATGACAACCGCGGGGCCATGACCACCGACCCGCACATGGATGGATGTACCGTTGGTTTCGATCGTCCGCGTCTGCATCACAGCGGGAAAGGGATAAATCCCATCTACTCGGGCATGCTCGCTCATCTGTCTACTCCAGGTTTGCTTCTGATGGGGGATCGGCAGTTGCCTGGGAGGGGAATGTAGGCGTGCACAGGGGATAAGCGAATCCCCGCTATTCGGAAGACACTCTTTCGCCCCGCGGTGGAATCGCCTCGGCCGGCGAAGTCTGCGCGTCCTCGGTAAGGGCGACGCTCCGATCCCCTTGGATCAACACAGAACTACTCGACAACCTTGTCCACGTTGTTGTCGAACAGATCGCCGTCGCGATCGCTGGTCATGTTGTACAGGGTGTAGCGCCGGTTGAGGCGTGCGCCACCGTCGCGCAACAGCGGCTCCCACATGAAGGTCGCCGTACTGCGGCTGGATCGCGGCAGCATCAGGTCGAACGGGATCGAGAAATAGATGCCCTTGTCGAAACTGCCTTCGCCGGTGGCCTGACCTGATTTGTTGGTCAGCGTTGCATAGGCACCCATCTTGGTGCCATTGGCGAACTGGCGCGAAATATCCAGCGTCATACCCACATCGCCGGCAAGATAGCGCCCGGCGCTCAATGCAACGGTGACATCATGGAATCGCGTGTCCATGTAGAGCGTGGTCTGCCCAGTGATGATGTGATACGACCGCAATGAGAAGTCCTGTTTAAAGCCGCGCTGTCGCACCCAGTTCACATCCGTGCCGATCGCCCAACGGTCGCCGAAAGGTCGATACAGCACCTCGCCGCCGACGCCCGCGTACATGCTCTCCAGCATGCCGCCATAGGCCATGCCGAACAGGTCATTGCCCAGCTGCCGCGTACCGGTGAGTTGGAAGTTGGGCATGGTGATGTCCGAGCTGGTCAGGTACTCGCGGATATTGGTGCGTACGCGTGGCAGCAAACTCGGCGCTGTATAGGTGAACTTGTCGTAATTGTTGAGCAGGTTGACGCTGACCAGGCCGTCCCACCACAGGTTCGGAGTGAAGTGGTAGCTGGCGCTGCCATCGGCCGTGAACTGATAGAGTACGAACGCATTCGGTCCACCCAGGCTTTGCTTATAGGCGAGGGCCACACCGGCATCGAATTTCTTGGGTGTCGCCGAATACAGCGTCTGTTCCGGCTGCGGAATCGGCGCATCCTGTTCGATGCTACGCTTGAACGCGGTCGAGTCGATCTTGTGATCGAGCAGATCGACAAAGCGCGACCGGTGCAGCGTGTACTCCACCATCGGCAAGCCGTAGCTTTCGCTGGACAGAGTAAACCAGTCGAAATTGCCATCCAGGCGATTGTCGAGAATGCGCGAGACTCGCCCCAGCGCTTCGGCTGAATAGAAATAACGCTGCTGCTCACCATGAATCACCAGATCCGAGCCGCGCCGGCTGATGCTGCGTACTGATATGCCGGCGTTGTCGTTCAGAGCACGGACCAGCTCGGGCCAATCGACTTTTTCCGGTGGCTTTGACGGTGGGATAGCGGCAACGGCTGTCGCCTGCTTGGGCGCCACCGACGGCAGTGAGCGCAAGGGTTCCGGCGGAGGATCCATCGTTTTCTCCGGCGGTTTGTGTTCGGCCAGATTGGCGTGCAGGCTCAACGTTGCCATGACCGTGGTGCCACGCTCGTAGCCGACCGAGAAATCTACATTGCGGTTGATCCGAAACAGCGCCGCGGCATTGAACGGCGTGCGTTGCTCTAAATTGTTGTTGTGCGCTTCGTGCTGGTAATTGTTGCCGTCCAGTTCCAGTTTCAAGCGCAACCAATCCAGCGGTGTCTGGTATTCCACACCACCGAACAGCGCAGTCGGTCCGCGAAAGTAGTTGAAGACGTTGAACTCACCGCCTTGCTGGTTGGTGTTGCCGGCGCGTTGCTTGAATCCGCTATAGATAAAACCGAACGGATTAGACAAGTTTCCGCGCCCGCCGACATTGCCCCAGCCCAGACCCAGGCTCAGATCGAGCGGTCCAAGACGCTTGGTGGCGACCAGGAATTCACCGCTGAACAGGCCGGTACCGGCGATGTCGCGGCCACCGATCGAGACATCCGGCAAGTAGCGTGTTTCGTTCCACAAGCGGACCTTCAGGTCGATCGACTTGTCCTTGAGTTTCTGATGCCCGCTCAGCGAAACCGGACCATACAGTTCGTTGCTGACGTTGGTGTAGCGGAAGGTGGTTTCCATCCATGGCAACGGCTGCAGCATGAGGTTGTACTGCGAGAAGGGATAGACGCGGGTCGCGGTAAAACTGATTTCGCCATCGTCCGCCATGCGCGCGGTCGGCATCTGCAACAGGCCGATGCCACCGAAATCGTCATGGGTGTAACCGGGTGCGTCCTGGGCATGGAGGGCTTTGCTCAACGATACGGCAAGCAGCAACCCCATGGGCCATATGCCTCGACGCAGAAAAACGAAAGGGCCAACGCCAGGATGGCCAACCCTCCCGTTCACTTCGGCACCTCGGTATCGTTTACCGGCTGGGTCGCGAGAAAATCGGCTAGCTCATGATTGAAGACGTCGTCCGCGACCGAACGAATGACATGTCGATCCAGTGGCACATAGATAATCGCGCCGGGCGCCAACACCATCGGCGGGCTGCGATTCCACAGCGCGATGCCCAGCTCGGAGACTTGTCCATCCGGCTGAATCACGTACAGCAGTTCCTTATCCGCCGCCGATGATGGTGCACATTCCGTCAGATAGTCGGCCGCTGCTTTCAACCCTATCTGCGGCAGCATGCAGGGATGCACGACAGCCCCCACTACACGCACGTCTGCGGGACGCTTCGGATAGTTCAGTTGATCGCCATCGTCGAGCGGAAAATTGTCGGCATCGCTGATCGCCAACTGCGCGGGATCGAGCGTATGCACCAACCGGCGGCCAGTCAGCGGCATGCTCTGTAACCAATCTCGCAAAGAACGGCTGGCGGCGAGCATGGCATCATCGCCTGCAACGGCAGCCTGTTGTCGAATCACCTCCAATTCGTACAACAGCCCTGCCCGCTTGCGCCGTTGCGACAACAACTGCGATTGCTGCGACCATGACGCTCCAAGCACATAGGCTTCGGGATCGACCTGCGCGAGCTTGGCAGCGTCGGTCAGTCGCGGCGCCTCGGTCAGTGCATATGTACCTGGCCGCGCCGCAGCACCTGTCACTGTCACCTGTGCCGACAACAACTGCGACACGCACAGCGTTATCAGCAGACACCCAGCACGGAGCAGGCGTCTCACGGCGCAGGCTCCCGATATGGGCGTAGCTGAATCAGCTCAAGCGATAGGCCGGGCGCCGCGTACTGACGACTCTTCCAGATGAATCCGTCGACCGGATCGACCCAGTAATGATTCACTACATCCAGGCCTGCTTCCGTCGATCGCACTCGCTCGTCCATGCGACGCAGATGATGCACCGTGCCGAGGATCTCGACATCCTCCATCGCCTTGGGCGACAGCTGCGCCTGCGCCTGCACGCCATACCGGTAACCTGGCGACCAATCCATCACACGCGTGTAGGTTATCGGTTGCTGCAGATGCTGCAGGCCGGCAGCGAAGGGATTGCCCTGCGGCAACAACACGCCATCCAGGTTCTGAGTCAGCCCAAGGGTCTTCACCAGCAATCCATTGCGCAGAAAAACAGCCTGGCCATCGGCACCGTACCAACCGAGCGTTGCACCCTGCGCGCTGGCAAGAATCAAGATGGCCTCGCCATCATGACTCGATACCTGCAATTGGAAATACGGCTGCGCAGCGACCGATGCCGCGGTCGGATGAACGTCGGTGCGATGATCGACCGCCTGCTTCAACGCGTCGATACTGCCCATCGAAACCGTCGTACAGCCGCCCGACAGCACGATCGCCATGAGCAGGCTCAGTCGAATGCACAGGGATGGCGAAGGTCTGTTCACAACCCACCCACAGCACGCATCAATTACTGGTATCCAGGAAATTGGTCTTGGCGGTGGACAAGTTGCTGATCACTCCCGACAACGGCAGCAGCTGTTGCAGGAAGCGGTTCCAACGCGTTATGTCAGCCGGGCCGACGAACACGACATCACCGGGGCGCACTGAAAATTGTGATGCCAAGGCAAACGCAGTCGGCGACTCGGCCCGCAGCTGGTAGATCATGGCCGGCGATTTTTCCATATCCTCGACACCGCGGATCACGTAAACCGCATTGCCCTTGGACGTGACTTCGTTGAGACCGCCTGCGCGACCAAGGGCCTGGCTCAACGTCAGATCGGCGGTCTTGAAAGGAATCGCCATCGGACGGACGACCTCACCCACGACATACACTTCTTTGCGATCGTTATAAGGGAGGAAAATCTGGTCGCCGGCCTTGAGCCAGATACTGTCGAGCCCATGCGGCTGGCGACTGAGTGTGTCCATATCCAGGTGATACTCGTGGCCGTCGCGCGTCAACACCAGCCCAGAGAGGTCGGCCTGATCCGTGTTGACCTGTGCCAGACCAACGGCCTGCGACAACGACAAGGGCGTCACCGTGATTGGCTGCGGCTCGGTCTTCAAGAATGCGCCGCGCAGCGTGATGCGCTGACTGCCATAGCTGATCACGCTGAGATCGACCTGTGGCTTTTCTACATACTTGGCCAGCCTCTCGGTGATCGCGGCGCGCAGTTCCTCGATGGTCATGCCCTCTGCTTTGAGCAAACCCACATAGGGATAGAACAAGGTACCGTCGGTGCGCACGAGACGACCATTCGCACTTGGCTGTTGTTGCGGCCCTGCCGGCGAGGTCAGCTCCGGATGTTCCCATACCGTGATGTAGAGCGAATCACCCGCACCGATGCGGTAGCTCCCAGGCTGGAACGCAAGCAGCTCCGGCGGGATCGCAGTAGATACTGCCGTCGCCTTGTCCATGGCAAGTAGCTTGGGCGTGATAGGAACCAGTTGATAGCGAGCCGCTTCCACCGAGCCCTGACGCGTCAGCCCTACCGTGTTCATATGTTGGCCAGGCGCCAGAACGCAGGCATGCAGGGCCAATGCGGCGATTGCGACGGCCAAAGCCCGCAGATTTTTCTTCACGTGAGGAACCTTTACTTAACCAACACAGCCGCTGCCGCAGCAGCGACGTGATCTTCCACCCAGGCCCCTACCAATGGTGATCGATTGTTGTATCCAAGCCGTGCACGACTGCCGGCCATGCGCAAGGACCCTTCAGACAACAGGGTCTACGCAAAAAACTTAATTTAGTGCGTGCCTGTGGTTCCGGTAGTTCCCGTACCGGTCCCAGTACCTGTGCCGGTTCCCGTACCTGCGGTACCTGCCGCAACGGCTGCTGCCGCTGCACCGGGTCCGACTGCCGGCTTCTTCAAGCTACCGTGCGCGGCAGCACTCGCCTGAGCTGGTGTGGCCAACGCTGGCTGTACCGGCGTTTGATTCGCGGGCGATGCCGGAGCTTGACCGGCGGGTGCCTGTGAAGGACTTGGTGCGGCAGTCTGCGCAAATGCCTGCCCAACCAAAGCTAGCGAGAAAGCTCCTATCACAAGAATCTTCATGGCCTTTCCTCGATATCTGCGTTCAGGAAAATCGAATCCACTGAAGCCTAGCAGACCAAGACGGCGATGCACACACTCTGATCGAATAGATGCGTATTTATGTGCGCCAGATCATCGCGCAACTGAACCGTCATTAAGATTCTTAAATTTAACGGTAACCATCATCGTGTCTTGTTCAGCATAGACGGAATCTTCATTGCGTGTTCATTGAATTTTCGCAAACGATGAAGCTCATCAGCGACACAAATCAGAGCCTCGCAAATCACGTGAAAACAGGCTCATCGTGAACACTTTCGCGCGCACTCCATCGAGCAATATCGCAGCAATGTCCATAGTGTGACTTTATTAGCAGACACTTGTAGTATCGTTCGGCACACTAGAAAAATTGAAGGCGTATAGCGCCTCGTCAGATATACACAACATGCACGTGATGTCATGTCACCTTCATAATTTCATTTCGTAAACCAGAAATTTATGACTCGCTTGTTGCCAAATCAGGGGGTAACTAAGCAATCTGGTCTACCCAATGTTAGATGCAAGCATGATCCCTATCTGCACCGTGACCTTGTTCATCACGGTCCTCGCGATAGCGGCACTCCGAAAATTTGCCGAGCAATTGGGCTTGATCGATCGCCCCAGTGCTCGCAAACAGCATATCGGAAGCGTCCCGCTGATCGGCGGCCTTTCGATCTTCCTCGGCCTGTCAGTCGGCGCCGTCTGTTATGGCCATTTCGGGCACTTCTCCTGGATGCTGCTCGGCACAGCGGCCGTCATGGTGTTCCTGGGCGCGCTGGATGATCGAAACGATCTGAGCGTACGCTCGCGTCTGGTCGTACAGGCGGCAGCGATACTTACCATGATCGCTACCACCGGCATCTATGTGCACAGACTGGGCCATGTTCTTGGCATCGAACTGGAACTGGGCTGGCTGGGCATCCCGCTGACCGTGATCGCGGTCATTGGCCTGCTGAACGCCTTCAACATGATGGATGGCATCGATGGCCTGGCTGGCGGACTCGGCCTGATGAGTATTGGCAGTATCCTCCTGTTCAACAGCCAGGTCGGCGACCACGCCAAGCCGCAGGGGGTCGTGACGATCGTGACCCTGCTGGCTGTCGCCATATTGCCTTTCATGCTGGCCAATCTGGGCATGTTTGGACGCAAGATCTTCATGGGCGATGCCGGCAGCATGGTGCTGGGATATCTCCTGGCATGGACACTGATCGAGTTGAGCCAGGGCTCGCAGCCGACCCTGTCGTCCAGCGATGTGCTGTGGTGCGTCGCACTCCCCGTCTTCGACACCTTCGCGGTCATGTATCGGCGTATGCGCGAAGGCAAGTCCCCTTTCAAACCCGATCGAGGCCATATTCACCATATTCTGATGCGCGCAGGCCTTGGACCGCGCAGCACCTTGGTGACTTTGTTAGTCCTTTCGGGTGGCCTTATTCTTCTAGGCCATCTCATGCACCGTTTAGGTCCAGGCGCCAATTTCATCGTATTCGGCGGCATGACGGTGGTCTATACCATCACCATGGCTCGTATCTGGAATATGCAAACTGACCGCGCCTCGCTAGCAGCCGTACGCAGGGCTAACTGAAATTCACACTTGGTATATGGAAATCCCTGTTTTCACGCAGGCTATATAATAAATATTCATATTAGATATGGCTCTGTGAATATGCCAGAGCAACCAACGAAAGCGCCGTAGTATGGATGCCTCTTCATACTTTTATGACCTGTGCTATCCCACGTCGCAGACACTATTACTTGCCATCATTGGTCTCCTGCTCTGGATAAAGCGACGACATAAGACAGGTCTTGCCTTTTTGGCAGCGGGACTTTTATGGCTTGTTGCCTGCGCTACGCCAGTTTTCACGACATGGCTCGCCGGCAGTCTGGAACATCGGTACCCGCCACGCGACGCAGCGACGTATCCCAAAGTGGATGCGATCGTTGTCATCGGCGGGGACAGTCCGCTCAGCGAGCAGCAGGATTGGGGCGACGAAAAAGGTCCGATCGCAACAACCCGGGTCGGCTTTGGCTATCTGCTCTACAAGGCAGGCAAGGCTCCGATCATTTTGCTCTCCGGCGGGTCGGGCGGCGCCCAGCGGATGGCTGCGATGCTCGAGCAACAGGGAGTACCGTCGCCCGCCCTCCGCATCGAAAGCCGTAGCAGCAATACCTATGAGAATGCCCTGTATTCCTCGCATATCCTGGCCGACGAAAAACTGCGGCGGATTCTGCTGGTAACCTCACCGATGCATATGCTGAGAGCGACGGCGAGTTTCAGAAAACAAGGGTTGGAAGTGATTCCTGCGCCTGCACGCACCAGCCTTTTCGTCAATCCGACTACTACCACCAACAAATGGCGGCCACAGCGCGCCGTGCTCTGGCTCAATCACCATATCCTGCACGAATACATCGGCCTGGCAGTCTATGTTCTGAGTGGCAGAGCCTGAGCGCATCGCAGAAACCTCACTGTCCGACGCGGCCCTGGAACTGAATCGATGTACCATTCGCCGCGCGGCGAATACCGACATCGAGTTTGTTGTCGTACTCGAAGCTGCTTGAGTCCAGCTGCAAATTGCCGCTACCTACGCGCATGCCCTGGCCCGCACCCAGGAAAATGGTATTGGCGGCCGGGCTTCCCGACAAATGCGCGGTATGCGTTACGGTGTTGCCCGAAATGACTACGACACCGATATGCCCAGCGGTATCGGCCGCCTCTTCCACCGAAAAACCGATGCAGGTGCCGTAGATATCTTTGAAGATATTTCCGGCGCATACCAGGCCATGCACACCAAGCACACCGATGACGCCAAGCTGCGGACGGATGCCGCTGAAAGTATTGCCGGTAATCACCGCATTGATCGCGTTGGCGCTGGTGGCTGACGTCGTACTTCCCACCCGGATCGCATCGCCGCCCGCTCCTGCTCCGGGTGGAGATTGCTCGAATGTGCAGCCGCTGATCTGCGTGCCGTTGAGGCCATTGATTGCCACGCCGGTGCGGACGATATTCAAGAAGTGACAATTCAGGACGGAGAGATTGTCTACCGGATCGGCGGCTGTCTTCGGCTTGGAGGCGCAAGCGATGCCCCAGTAGCAACGATCGAACTGACAGTCGCTGACCAGCCAGTCATGCATGTTGTGGCTGGTCTGATAGATATTGTGAAAAGTAACGCCTGCCGTGTTCACCGAATCGATGTTACGGAACGTGCAGTTGCGGATCGCAATATTGCGATAAACGCTCCAATCGTGGTCTGGCTCGAAATCGATGCCGCCGACCGATGCGGAAAGCTTGGCGTTGCCGATGTTCTGGAAGATGCAGTTGGCTACCGTCAGCCCGTCGCAGTCGATCACGGACAGGCCATTGCGATTGTTCTTTACCGCACCGTCGAACAGGCAATCGTGCACATTGACGCGTTGGTTGTAGCGCTGGGTCTGGTGCAACGTACCCGAACCGACATACATGCCATCGCCGCGAAAACCGTAGAACGATACGTTCTGAACCGTCATATCCGACGTGGCATTCACCGCGAGCAGATAGTAAAACGGCTGATAGCCGAACTCGGCCACCCGCCCATTGAGCTTGAGATGATGGATCGAGATGTTGCGCATATTGTCCGCGGCATTGGTGGTTCCGCCGCTGCCGACATGGGTAGCAAGCAAATACTGGCAGGCCAACGTAGCGTCGTAGGCCCTGAGCTCGCTTGACGGGCCGGCACCATAGAATTCCACGTCCGACTTCAGGTTCAATTGTTTGCTGAGGTAGACGCCGGGCGGCACGAACACTTTGTTCGCTGCATTGATCGCCGCCTGGATACCGCTGGTGCAGTCGTATTTGCTGGTACCGGCACTGATCGCCGCATGCTCGGTCTTCGGCAGGAAATCCAGCACGCTCACTTCTTTTTGCATTTCGGGCTACTCCTCTCGGTTCTGCGAGAGATCTCGAACATTGAGACAAGCTTTGATGGAACGACCTCTAACCTACCGTCATCCCGGCGCAGGCCGGGACCCAGTGGCTTTGCGGCCGGTTATCGCGAGAGCCAGCAAGCATCTGCTCTATCGCGAAGACTGCAAACTGAAGACACTGGATCCCGGCCTGCGCCGGGATGACGACTAGGTGGTTTTCGATGCGACCTTCAGCCCTGCCTTGAGGCAAGGTCCTGTCGCGACTGAAGTCGCTCCTACATAGATAGGAAGGTGTTCTTGTGAAGCCGGTCATTTGCATGGCACCACCGATTGCAACACGCGTTGGCGGTAGATCGTCGAATGTTCGCCTTGATGCACCTCGGTCTGAGCGACCGGCTCCGCCCCCATACGCAGATAGAACTTGTGCGCGGGCGCTAACGCTGCACCCACGACGATTTTGAATTCCGTGTTGCCGCGACTCTCGAAAAATTCCGTCAATCGCCGATAGAGAGTCTCAGCAAGATGCTGGCCGCGGCACGCAGGATCGAGCGCGATACTTAGCAGTTCTGCACGCGGCCATGATGACGATTGGTCGTTGTCCCGGCTATAGCGCAGGATTTCGAGCATGCGCCAGATTCGCCGAGGAAAAAACAGCGAAGGCAGCAACGCCAAAGCCAAGCGCGGCGTGTGGTAGAACATGCGGCGATAGATCGACCCCATGCCCATCCCTCCCGCAACGAAACCGACCACCCTGCCGTCACGCTCCACCGTCAACAACACGCTGTCGCCACCTTCATCGATCACCTGATAAAGCAGCGAAACGAAGCCAACACCAAGCGTCGACAGGAAACCCTGGTTGATGTTGGCGATATGCAACTGTGCTACCTGACGGTAAAAATCGCGCTTGCTCATGGCGTGCCTGACCGCATCAGATACCGAAAGCCTCGGCCAGCTCAATCGGTGGTGACGGCAAGTTTCCAAACACCCTCCACACAACCGACGACTTCGGCAGCAATACGACCCAGACGGTAAGCACGATCAACAGGAAATAGGTACGCAAACCCTGGTTGGCGACATACCATTCCTCGAGAGCGCCCTTGTACGGGGCGATGACTACGTCGTAATAGCGCTCCTGCTGCTGATGCCCATGCAACAGGTTCTCCTCATCACGGAATACGATCGATCCTATCCCGGAAAGGCCAGGCCGAACCTTTACGATCTGCGCCTGCACCACTTTCGAAAACGCATCGAAGCAACGCTGCGTCTGCGGCCGCGGCCCGATAAGGCTCATGTCGCCTTTGAGAATATTGATCAGCTGCGGCAGCTCATTGAGCTTGGTCTTGCGCAGGAATTTCCCGACCGGCAATACGCGCGGGTCACCCTTCACCGTGACCGTGCCAGTGCCGATATTCGGACTGTTCTTCAGCATGGTGGCGAGCTTGAGCAAGCCAAACGACCGGCCGTTCAAACCCACCCGCTGCTGCACGAAGAAAATCTCGCCCTCGCCGGTAAAGCGCAACAGAACCATCAGCGGAATCAGCAGGGGCGACAATATCAATAACGCCAGCCCAGAGAAAATCACATCGAATAGACGTTGCATGGTCACATCCTGCCATCGAGGTATTTGCCGGTTTCCTTGTGCGCGAAATCCGGAATCATGTGATTGAACAGGTCGACGATTTCACCCTTCTGCCAAGCCGATCCGCTGCGGATGGAACGAATGGTTTCGAGAAAATGGCTAAGACGGTCGGCATCGTAGTCCGATGCATTCTTGATGATGCCGACACTGTCGAAGCGCTGCATATCCAACGTCTCGGCGTCAGTGAAAAATTCTTCGAAATCCTTCTCACCAGTGGTGTCGCTGGCAAAGAAATAGCAAGGCCACTGACGCCGGGCGATCAGTTCGGCGGCACGATCGCGCGCCTCATCTTCGCTGGCGCACGGATACGCTTCATAGCCAAGGCTATCCAGATAACGCACAGCGATATCGGAAAATCGGGTCAGATCCAGACTTTCGCTCAATTTCGGAAAGAAAATGTCGCGGTTGTCGCCTAGCAGGCAGGACATCAGGCAAAGCTCGCCCGACTCCTGCGGAGTGACGAAGTAGCGACGCACGTCGTTCGGCGCCGAGATCGGCTGACGCTTGGTGAACCGCTGGTTGAATCCATGCAGCAGCGAACCGTCGGAAAACGCCACGTTGGCGAAGCGCGCGGTAGAGATTGGCAGCTTGGCACTTGCCTGCATCAGGAACATCTCCATGATGCGTTTGCTTGCGCCCATCATATTGACCGGATTGGCGGCCTTATCGGTGGATACGCAGAAGTATTTCTTTGCCCCATGCGCACGTGCCAACTCGATCGTCTTGATCGTGTTCAATACGTTGACTTCGATCAGCCGCATCAAGGTAAACGGGTCTTTCTCGCTACGCACATGCTTGAGCGCGGACAGGTTGAGCACATAGTCGTAGCTTCGCTCGGCCTGCATCAGCGCCTCGTACTCGCGCCCGCCACAATCGATCGCGAACGTGCGGAAATCACCGTCGATATAACCGAGCGTGCTACGGATATCACGCACCAGCTCGACCATGTTGTTTTCGCTGATATCCACCACGTGCAGTGCCTTCGGACGTCGCTTGAAAATCTCGCGAGTCACTGCCTGGCCGATGGATCCGGCGCCTCCGATCACCAGGAAGCGGCTTGCAGCGACCCTCGCCGAAAGCTCTTTTTCTTCACGCTGCACATCCACGTCGAAGAGCGGCCGATCGCGGCCAATCATTTGCAGCACGTTCATGGCTTAGGCACCTGCAAGGTCAAGTTCTTTAAGGCATGGTCCGGAACACTGGAGGGAATATTGACCACGCGGTCTTCTAGCCAACGGGAGTTTTCCAAACCGTCGTGCTGGCAGTGCCGGTACATATCCAGGTGTGTCATCAATCGCCAGATCGGGCGGGTCATCACGCCACGGTTGTTGCTGTATTCAAGAAAAGCGTCGCGCTCGGCAAGCGAGTCGAGCAGCAATACGTTGAGCCAGTGATTGGATACGGCTCCAACCGGCGGTTTCATGAAATGCATGCCGTTCGCATCGAAGAATGCGGCATAGCGATTTGCAATATCCGCCTTGATGCGAAGGAATTCGGGTAGCCGCTCCATTTGCGCGCAGCCCAGGGCCGCGTTTAAGTTCGGCAACCGGTAGTTGTAGCCAGTCTCGTCGTGAACGAATTCGTAAGGATGCGGAATTTTAGCGGTCGTGGTGATGTGCTTCGCCCGCGTCGCGAGAGCGCTGTCATCGGTCAGGATCATGCCGCCGGCACCGGTGGTGATTACCTTGTTGCCGTTGAAACTGAGCGTGGCGAGCTTGCCGAATCTGCCGGTATGACGGCCGCCCCGATAGCTACCCAACGACTCGGCGGCATCCTCGACCACCGGGATGCCGTATTCGTCGCATACCTCGACAATTTCTTCGATCCTGCACGGATGACCGAAGCTATGCATCGGCAGACAGGCAGCGATGCGCCTGCCGGTACCTCGATTGAATGCCTGCCCTCCCCTGCGCTCGACGTGTGCCGACAGGAATGCACGCAGCGCATCCGGGCTCATGCCCAGCGTTTCGCGCTCCACATCCACGAACACCGGGTGTGCGCCACAGTAAGCGATCGCGTTGCAGGTGGCGATGAAGGTCAAGGCCTGGCTGATCACCTCGCAATCGCGCTCCACGCCGGCCAGCTGCAATGCCACATGCAAAGCCGCCGTGCCGTTAACCGTCGCTACCGCGTACCCGGCTCCGGTGAATGCGGCGAGCTGCTGTTCGAACTCCACCACCTTCGCACCTACCGAGGATACGAAGTTCGAATCGATACAATCGATCAGGTAACGCTTCTCGTTTCCCTCGAACACGGGACGATGCAGAGCGACAGGGCCTTCGCCATAGATGCTTCGAACCATATCGATGACGGCATCGAAGCGGGCGTTCGCCGACAATGCGGCTTGCACATTGTTTTTTGGCGTCGAGATATTCATGCGACTCCCATTTGCTCGAGCATGGATTGATTGACCTTGTGCACGTCATATTTGTTTTCGGCCATCGCGCGCGCGCGTCCACCCATGCGTCCGGCCAGCGCGGGGTCATCGATAAACTGCTGCATCGCTTCAACCAGTCCGCTCACGGACTTCACCGGCACCAGAAAGCCGTTGTCGCCATCGACTACCGTTTCGCGACAGCCGGGCGCATCCGTAGTGATCACGGCGCGACCCATTGCCATCGCTTCCAGCACCGTGCGCGGCGTACCTTCGCGATAGGACGGCAGCACATAGACGCTGCTGGCGGCGATCGCAGGACGCACATCGCTCAAACGACCGGCGTACTCGACCACTCCATCGGCTAGCCAGGCATCCAGTTCGTGCTGTGCGATGGCATCCGGGTTCTCATCGATCCAGCCGACCAACGTGAAGGCAATCTGCGGATGCTTGATGCGAATGTGCCTGGCCGCTTCGGCATACTCGCGCACGCCCTTGTCCCCTAGCAGACGCGCGATAAGCAGAAAGCGTGGCGACACCGGCAACGGTGCCACGGCATACGCCGCCACATCCACGCCCGAGCCGTTGACCACAAAAGATGGCGTCGTCGCAGGCAAGATGCCCAGCGTGCGAAATAGCGCCTCGTCGTCTGGATTCTGAAACAGCGCCTTGTGTACGCGACGCAGGGCAAGCCGATACAGGCTTCTGGCCACTATCCGCCAAAGACCACGACTCTGGCCACCGTCACCCTGGAATGCGTAGCCCAAACCGGTGATCAGCGCGTAACGCCGCGGCACCCCGGCAAACTTCGCCGCGAGCGAGCCATAGATCACCGGTTTGATGGTGTACGCCAGTACATAGTCGGGGCGAATCTTGCGCATCAGCCGCCACAGCTCGATCAGCGTACGCAGATCCGCCAATGGGTTCATGCCGGTGCGACGCAACGGGATGTCGTGCACCGTGATACCGCGTGTCCGCAGCGGGTCGTACCACTCGCTCCCCGCAGCCAACCCCGGTGCCGCCACATGCACGCGCAGTCCACGCGCAAGCAACGCATCCAGCAGCGGCCCACGAAAATGCAGGATCGAATCAGGGAAGCTGGCAATGAGGAGGAAGGTCATTCGAACAACTCTCTAAAGCTCCGGGTTGCGCGCCGTCCCCCAACGGCATGCCGTGATCAGTATCGTGTTACGTCTGTTCGCCCAACCATGCCTGGAACATCAGGATGGTCCACAAGTGGTGCTGCCAGTTGCGCTTGCCGCTAAGGTGCTCGTCCCACAGCCGACGGATCGGAGCCGGCTGCAGATAGCCTTCGCGCCGCAAGCGATCCTCGCCAAGCAGGTTTTCCGCCCAATCGCGCAGCGGTCCGCGCAACCAACTGTCCAGCGGAATGCCGAAGCCCATCTTCGGCCGTTCGATCAATTCCTTCGGAACATGCCGGTACAGCACCTGACGCAGCAACCACTTGCCTTGCCCATCGCGAATCTTCAAGCCGAGCGGCATGCGCCAGGCCAATTCGACTACCCGGTGATCAAGCAAGGGGACGCGCGTTTCCAAACTGTTCGCCATCGCGGCGCGATCGACTTTCACCAGGATGTCGTCGGTCATGTACGTCTGCGCGTCCATCGCCATCATCCAGTGCTCAAGACCATCTGTCTGTGGCCACGCGCGCAAGTCCGTAAGCAACGTCGGCGGCTCTTGCGCACCGATGACGACGCTGCCCGGATCGCTCCAATGACTGGTCAGCTGGCGATAGAACGCCTGGCCACCCGACAGCGTCAGCACAGCGGCGAGCTTCTGCGCTTTATCGCCCGGCGTGGCCAGATGCATGCGCTTGGGCAGCAGGAACTTCGTACTTTCGAACAATTTGTCCCAGGCTGCCGGCGACAGCGCGCGCAAACCACTGGCAGCCGCTCGGCGAGCCAACAGTGGCATCTGCTGCATGCGTCCCCACACTTTGCGTGCCGACAGGTAACGGTTGTAGCCACCGAACAGCTCGTCGCCGGCATCGCCGCTCAGTGCAACGGTCACATGCTGGCGCGCGAGCTGGCTGACCAGGAAAGTGGGAATCTGCGAGCTGTCGCTGAATGGCTCGCAATACATCGATGGCAAACGCGGGATGACGGCCAGCGCATCCTCGGGACGGATGTACAGCTCGGTATGCTCGGTGCCCAGATGGCGGGCGACGGCCTTGGCATGCACGGCCTCATCGTAACCGCCCTCGTCCAGGCCGATGGTGAATGTCTTCACCGGCCGGCCGCTATGCGCCTGCATCAATGCGACGACGGTGCTGCTGTCGATGCCTCCACTGAGAAAGGCACCGAGCGGCACATCGGACAACATCTGCGCCTGAATGCTGCGAGTCAGCTGCGCTTCCAGCGTGTCGACCGCTTCGGTCTCCGATCCGACAAACGGATCGGCCAGACCTGTCTGCACTACGTCGTTGAAGCGCCAATAAGGCACCGCATCGACATCGCCTATCGACATACCGTCGGCCAGTGGTATACGCAACCAATGTCCGGGCTGAAGTTTGCGGATGTTTCGATAAATACTGTACGGCGCCGGGATGCAGTTGTGTCGCAACAACAGGGCCAATGCATCGCGGTCGATATCGCTTCGAAATGCCTCGTGCGCGCGCAACGCCTTGAGCTCGGAGCCGAACAACAAGGTGTCGCCCTGCCAACCGTAGTACAGCGGTTTCTCGCCGAGCCGGTCGCGAGCCAGCGTCAGCGCCTTATCCTGTCGATCCCATAAAGCGATCGCAAACATGCCGACCGTGGCCTTCAAGGTACGTTCGATACCCCAGGCGACGAAGCACGCCATCAGGGTCTCGGTATCGGAATGCCCGCGCCAGGACGGCGCATGGCCCTCCGTCGCAAGGCGCTCGCGCAGATCGAGGTGGTTGTAGATCTCGCCGTTGAACACCATCACGTAACGCCCACCCCCTGCATCTCCTACGGAGTGCATGGGCTGATGCCCGGCTGGCGAAAGATCCTGGATAGCCAGGCGACGTTGGGCCAACGCGATACCTCTGGCTTCATCGCACCACGATCCATCGTCGTCCGGACCACGATGCACCAGGCGCGCGCACATCAGCTCGACCTGCAGCCTCATCGCATCCTGTGTGACGCCGCCGCGCGGCCGCCAGAAACCGGTCATGCCACACATCAGCGTCGCTCCATATCGAACTGCTCTACCCTGGGTGATGCCGTGCCGGTCGGCGCGCTATCGGATTGCAACAGGCTACGCAGCACGGCAGCCAATCGCGGCGCTTGTGCCGCAAGGCTGTACTCGCGCTCGACCTGCTCGCGGCCCGCACTGCCCATGCGTTGCCGCAAGGATGCGTCTTTCACAAGTCGTTGCAGCGCATCCGCCCAGGCAGCATCGTCGGCCGCGAGATAGCCGTTTTCTCCTTGCCGTACGATGTCGACGTTCACGCCTACCGGCGAGGCCACCACCGGCAGACCGCTGGCCATGTACTGGATCAGCTTGTAGCCGCACTTGCCGCGTTCCCAGGGACCATCGATGAGCGGCATGATGCCGATGTCCATGCGTGCGATCGTTGCCGCCTCGGTGTCTTCGGACCATTCAACCCGTTCCACCGGGATACCAGCCAGCGCATCGACCATCTGTGCATTGGCACCGATCAGCAGCAGGCGCGCATTGTGCTCTGCGCAGACCTGAGCCAGGGCGTGCCGAATATCGAGCAGGTATTTCTGAGTGGCCGGCGAACCGATCCAGCCGATCACCGTTTGTTCCCGCACGCCGTGGATCACCTGCGCATAGCGCCGGTGATCCACGACGGTGGGAATGCGTTCGACCCGCTGCGCCGCGGCCTGGGAAGCACGCGCGGCAAGATAGCCGTTACCGGCAATGACACACGATGCGTGCTGCATGACCCGATCAATTTTTTTGCCAAGGACGCGCCTTACGAGCGAATGCGATGACAAATCGTAATTATGAAACAAGGCGTCGTCGTATTCGGCCACGAACGGCGTGGCGGATCGACGAAGCATGGATTCCAGCCAATACGGCAAGTACGGAAACAGCTCGGCCTCGATCCATAGCACGCTGCCGGGCGGCGCACGAAACAGTTGAACCGCCCGTCGCCAGTAGTACTTCCACACATGCTTCTTCGCCGAGAACGCACTTCCGCCGTATCTGGCCTTCAGATAGGCATCGGGGAACAGCTCGCATACCTCGACGTCAATGCCCTGCTCGGCCAGCAGCGGCAGATACTGCATGCTGCGAAGGCGCGAACTGGCGCCCATCCGCGAGTATTTGGAAAACAGAATGACCTTGAGCCGCGTCATGTCGATGCACTCTTGCGCATGGCCGCGTGGTCGATGAAGAAACCCACCACCGGAAGCACATACATCCATTGGAACGTAAAGGCTTCGATGTACGGATTGGTATTGGATGCGACGAAGGCCGCGATAAACCCGCAGAACATGAACTTCATGCCCGGGGTGAGGTGGCGCAGGATGGCCGCCTTTATCACGCGGGCTATGTACCAGAAAAACAGCGACGCATAAACGAGTGCACCCACGATGCCAACCCGAAGCAAGGTGGCCAGCCAGACGAGTTCATAGCGCCACGGGTAATCAGTGCTGCGTATATACGAAACGCCGATGCCATGACCCACGCCGACACCGCCGCTATCGAGGATGCCTTGATACAAGGCATAGGCCTGTCCCGAACGCGCGCTACCGCCACCGGACGCCAACTTGTCGGCGAAATTACCGAAAATGACCGACAGATGGATATTCGCCAGCTCGCCCAGGGCGAACACCGCAAGCCCGCCGGCCAGCAGCATCGGCAACCCATATTTGATGACTTGAGTAAGCAGCGAACGACGGCGCCGGTACTCGCTGGTGCGCGGAGTAAGCATCAGTCCGAGCACTAAGCCGATGGGTACGGACAAGATCAGCGCCGACCGTCCGGAGGTGATAATGCATATGAGCAGCGCAGCCAGAACGATCAGGCGCAGCAGCTTGTTGCGGATCAGCTCGGGCGAGCTGAAGAATCCACCACATAGAAAGATCAGCGAGCCGTAGACATGCATCACGGCGGCCGAGTAGCCATCACTGCTATTTACGTTCGCCGCTTCGGTGAAGAACGATACCGCAGCCGCGCCGCCGATGTGATACAGCACGAAATAGATCGCCACGCTGATACAGCACAGAATCGCCAGCCAGACGAACCAATGGATAAGTCGTTCGGTACCAAGCGTGAGGGTCAGATGAGCCGAGATGAAAATCCACAGGAGGGGCGAAACGATGTAAATCGCCACAACCTGCGCAGCAGCGATCCACGGCGCGTCATTCAGATAACCCACGGCGATGTAGATCAGCGTCACCATCACCGAGCACGCATAGAACAGAAAGATTGTCTTGAGACCCGGAACCACCCGGAAACCGTGCAGGGAAAATAAAAAGCAGACCGCCAACATCCCGGCCGTCGGCAGCTGCAACGAATTGGGAATGACTACCGACAGGAATAACAACAGTATGGCGGCACACATGAACAAGGTGCGCGTCGTCAGTATCCGTTGCCATGGACTGAGCATTCGCGGCATGGCCACTGGCGCCGAGAAGTGAACGGAGCTCATAAGCGACTCCATCCGAACGGTATGATCGCTACGATCCGTGTCGCGCCCTGCCCAACAGGCGCAACCGGCCTCGACAGCCCCGACATGGCTGACCCTGTATGCATCACGCGACCATGCCGCTCAGCCAACGGTCGAACTGGCGAACCTGTTCGACCTTACTATAAACACCGATACCACGCTGCTTGGCGCTGCCCGATGCGGCGCCAAAAAGGCGATCCAGCATCGCTGGCGCCTTGGCCTCGTCGGTCGTCAGCACCGTTGTACCCGCCCCGGTTTCGGAAAGAATGTGGGAAGCCTCGTTTTCGACGCCGGAAAAGCAGATCACTTCAGGCCCTGCCGCCAGGTACTCGAACAGCTTTCCGGTGGCGCAACCGACGCCGTCGCCGGTAATCAACAGGAGCTGCTGGCATTGCATCATCAGATTCAAGGCAACCGGACGCGGTACCGAATCGACCGTGCTATACGTGCATTCCAGGCGAGCGACGATGTCGCGCTCGATCGGCGTCAGCTCTCCAACGAACAAGGCATGCGCATGCTGGCGTGCCTGCGCGCTCGCATTCATGGAACGTACGAAGCATTCCAGACTGCCGATGCGACTATGGTCGCTTGCGCTGATCCGACCGAAATGACCGATCAACCGCTTTCCGGGCGGCACATGCTTCGCCATCAGTTGAGAGGCTATGGAGCGACTGTCCCCATCCTGCACGGAGAAGTCATCCGGATCGTAGCCATTGGGCATCAGCCCGACTTTTTTCTGCGGATAGCGCCGTTCGAAATCGCTCACCAGCGCGCGGCTCACCGTGGTCACCAGGCCAGAGGCTGTGACGACCCGACTCTCGACCAGTTGGCGCAATAGCGCACTGAGCCGGCCCTGACGCCCCAGCGCTTCGAAGGTCAGGCCATCCCTGAAATCCTGCAGGCAGGGAATACGATGCTTTGCCGACAGGCAACGGGCGGCAACCAACGCATCGATCGGTGAATAGGTACCGATAACGACACAGGCCTCGCCGTCGGTTAGTCGCGCACGGCATAAGGCATCGGCGGCGTCGAGCGCATTGATCAACCAGGTATCGCTACTGCGTCCTAGCACGCGATTGGTCGCCGCGGCCAGAAATGGCGTGGGCGAAGCAAAAGCCGAGAGCAACGACAATAACGAGCTGGCCGCCGACGATTCCGAGCCGACGCAATGTCCGCGAAAATTCATCACGTTGATGTCGTTGAAACCAGCCTCGTCTCCGACCGGCAGGTTTGTCTCACCGGCATCCTGGCCGGTGGCGCGAGAAAAGATGAAGACCCGATACTTCTGAAAATCCAGGTACTTCAACAGGCCCTTGAATCGCTGCGACGCGATGTTATTGGCCGTGTGATGCGTAGCAAACACGAACAGATTGATTTTTTTTGGATCGATCTTTTTCAACATGGCATCCTCAACGTGTCAGTCGTCAACGCTGACTGCCCTCCTGGCACCGCTCTTCACCGCATGGCCTTCCAGAAGCGCTTCGATGACGAGATCCGCCGCGTGGCCTTTCCCGTAAGGCTGCACCGTTCCGGAAATTTCGCATGCCAGCATCTGCTCGTAAGCCTGCCCGATGGCGGCGGACGACGTGCCCACGATGCGATTGGCGCCTATCTCGACCAGCTCCACCCACTCGGTCTCGTCACGCAGGGTGATACAGGGCTTGCCGTGAAAATAAGCCTCTTTCTGCACGCCACCGGAATCGGTCAATACCATCCGGCAGTTCGCCTCCAACCAGACCATCTCGAGATAACCCACCGGGTCGATCACCCGAACATTGCCGGGGAAATGAATGCCCGCTGCCGCCATGCGCGACCGCGTGCGGGGATGTAGCGGCAGGATCACTGTGGTGGGCAATGCGGCAAGGCCCGTCAGAATACCTTGCAGCCTGCCGTTGTCGTCGGTGTTCTCGGCACGGTGGATGGTGCACAGCGCGAAATCATTGTCGCCGAGAGCATCCAGCGCCTCGACCGCGGGCCGCCTTGCCTTTTCCCGGTAATACAGCGCGGCGTCATACATCACATCGCCTGCTATACGCACCTTGGAGCCGATAATGCCCTCGTTACGCAGATTGTCCTTTGCGCCTTCGCTGGGGACCAGCAGCAGACTGGCCAGGTGATCGGTCAGTACCCGATTGATCTCCTCGGGCATGCGCCGGTTGTACGAGCGCAATCCCGCCTCGACGTGGGCTACCGGGATATGGAGCTTGCTCGCAGCCAATGCGCCGGCGAGCGTGCTATCGGTGTCGCCATAGACCAGCATCCAATCGGGCTTTTCCGATAACAGCACAATTTCGATGCTTTCGAGCATGCGCCCGGTATTCTGACCGTGCGGCCCACCGCCAATACCCAGATGGTAGGCCGGTCTTGGGATATCCAGCTCATTGAAGAACACATCCGACATGTTGGCGTCGTAGTGCTGCCCGGTATGCACCAGGACTTCCTTTACCTGCTGGCGATGCTTGCCCAGCGCACGCGAGACAACCGCGGCCTTGATGAACTGCGGCCTGGCACCGACGACGGTTACGATCTTCATACGCTCACCTCGGCAAGCACTTCGGAGAGTAGGCCGACGACCCGGCGCTGATCGTCCTGCGACAGATCCGGACCCATCGGCAGGCTGATAACGTGTTCGGCCAACCAGCTGGCCACGGGCGTCCTGGCTTCGACATCGAATGACCGATAAGCCGGCTGCTCGTTCAGCGGTATCGGATAGTGCACCGCAGTCGGGACACCCGCGCTCTTCAGCTCGCCTTGCACGATGTCGCGATGAGGCACCAACGCGGTGTACTGCGCGTACACGGAACGGTTGCCGGGTGCCAGCGCCAACGTGCGCAGTCCGCTTAACGGACGGCCGACCTCGTCGCTGCTTACTGGTACCGCATGCGCAACCTGGGTGAGTTGTCGCGTGTACTCCGCACCCAGCGCATGCCGCTGCTCCACCTCCCAGGCAAATCGTGGCCACTTCGCAAGCACGATCGCGCATTGCAGCGTATCCATCCGCCCGCCCAGGCCGATGCGCGTATGCACGTAGCGCTTGCTCTGCCCATGGACGCGGATTTCCCGCGCGGCCTGTGCCAGCGTGTCGTCATCGGTAAACAATGCGCCGCCATCGCCATAGCAGCCCAGCGGCTTGCTCGGAAAGAAACTGCTGCAGCCGATGGTGGACATGCCACAGCTGCGTTTGCCGTTGCGCTGCGCACCGAAGCTTTGCGCGCCGTCCTCGATCACCGGGATATGGCCGTGATCGGCCGCGATGGCGCAGATGGCTTCCATATCGGCCAATTGTCCATACAGGCTGATCGGCATGATCGCGCGGGTTCGGTCGCCAATGCGCTCGGCGATCAAACGCGCATCGATATTGCCGGTGTGCGGTTCGACATCCACGAATACAGGCCTGGCGCCAAGCAATGCAATGACTTCGGCGCTGGCTGCAAAAGTGAACGGGCTGGTGATGACCTCGTCACCCGGGCCGACCCCCAACGCCATCAGGGAAATAAGCAAGGCCTCGGTGCCGCTGGCGACCGTGACACAGTGCTTCGTGCCGACAAAGCTCGCCAGGGTCTGCTCCAGTTCGGCAACCTCCGGGCCCATGATGTACTGGCCGTGCGCAAGTACGGCGGCGATCCGGCGATCGAGTTCCGGTTTGATCGCCTGCTGCTGCGTCTTCAGATCAATGAACTGCATATTCGATCTCTTTGAGAATTTTTGCTGGCGTGCCGCCGATGACGCATCGGCCCTGCGGAAAGCTGCGGGTGACCACCGCGCCTGCCGCCACCACGGTTCTGTTGCCTAAAATCACGCCGGGAAGAATGACCGCGTTCATACCGATCCAGCACTTCTCGCCAATCACTACGTCCTGACCGTCTTCGTGTTCGTCCAACGCATCCAGACGATGATTCGCCGTGATGATGCCGACGTTCGGTGCGATATAAGTCCCGCGTCCGAGATGGATGGTGCCTTTGAAGTTCTGCAGGTAGATGCCGGGCGATTGGAAGTTGTTGATGTCGTCCGGATGGAAGACGAGGTTGTCAGGATTGGACACATAGCAGGTCAAGCCGCTGGGCCAAGGCAATGGACGCGCCAGGCGCAGGATGTTTTTCTGCCATACCGAGCGCACCGCCCAGAAGTAACCGCCATAGCTGGCATCGAAATGCCGGCCCTGCAGGTACTTCCGCTTGAAAAAAAGCGACAGCACCAGCTTTGCCACCGGCTTGATCAGGAAACCAATCCGCATGAGCACACGCTTGATCATCTAAGCGGCTCCATCAGGCGAATCTCCCCAGGGCATAGCGCACCAGCAACCCCAGGAGCACCCAAAGCGCCACGAAGTTGAAACCCGACTTCAGCAACAACCGATAGTCCTGCAGCCGCAAACCCGCCAGATTGGAAAAGATGAAGAAGCACGCCAGATAAAACACCGCACCGGAGACCGCATACATTTCAGAAAGATGTGCAGGTAAGAGGGCGGCCGCGGCGCCGATCGCTCCGACGCGCAAGCACAGGCCGGCGATGGTCAGGATCATCATGCCGCGCTGGCGATTGCGCACATGCATGACCATGGACACCGGCGACGACATCAGCTGCGCGACAAACCAGGGCGTCATCCATGCGACCAGGACACCGGCTCGCTGCCATTTCTCGCCGAAGATGAGCGCGAAGGCTTGTGGTGCCACCAGGGCTGCAAACAGCAACGGGCCGACACCCGTCTTCATCAACCCGCCAAGAATGCCCGCGGTGAACTTGCCCAGCGTACCGGCACGATATTCTTCCGGCGCATGCGCCAGATAGACCTGCGAGACGGCATTGCCGATCAGATTCATCGGCACCTGGATCACACGCATGCCCAGCATCAGGAATCCGGCTTCCGGCCCAAGCGCCAGTGCGGCGATCAGAATCACCGGCAATTGAATGCCGCCGGTGTTCGCCAACGCCTCGAAGGTCGAATACTTCGGGAAGCGATCGTACTCGTGGAACAGCCGCCGCATGTTGGCCGGGCTTACGTCATCCAGAGCCGCACGGTCCACAGTCAATATGCGCCGCCCCAGGCCGACCACACCGGCACCGCTGCTGATCGCCTGCCCCACCAGCAGACCGGAAGGTGCCAAACCGAGCCAGCCCATGCCGAGCTGTGCGCCCGCGCCACCGATCGCCTGTGTCATTCTCGTCTTAGCGATGGTGCCGAAGATCTTTTTTCGTGTCGCCCAGTACTGCAAAGCGCTATAGGTTCCTGCCAGCAACACGCCGATCGGCAAGAGCCACAAATAAGGCTGCAATCCCGGCTGGTGCAGCAACCGGGCTATTGCGGCCGGCGCCAGCAGAATCGGCAAGGCTGTCGCCACCGACACCAACAGGCAGAAGCCAAGCGCCAAGGCCAGCAGATTGGCCGCGTCGCCGTCGATCTCGGGCATGGGTATGGCGATGTCCAGGCGCAGGCAGGCGGCCACCGAGATGATGCCCAGCAGCGACGCATAGACCGCCAGCACACTGAAATCCTGCGGCGAATACAGCCGTGTCAGTACCGGCAACACCAGTACCATCAGCGCCTGCGCGAACGCGGTGCCTCCAACCAGCAAGGTGATCGAGCGGATCAGCCCACTCTGGCGGAGACGCGCTATCTTTTCACGCAACGGCACTGCCCATTTTGCAGCTGGTACAGCAGGCCTGTAGTCGGACATAGCGTTTCACCATTGCCGGTCAGCGGCAGGTCGAGTTGTTCGCCGAATTCGCTCATCCAGCCGATCTGGCGTGCCGGCACGCCCACCATCAGCGCATAGGCCGGCACATCTTTGTTGACCACGGCGCCGGCACCGACGAAGGCGAATTCGCCGATGGTCACGCCGCAGACGATCGTACAGTTGGCGCCCAGCGTGGCGCCGCGCTTCACCAGCGTGTCGCGGTATTCATCCTTGCGTTCCACCAGGGAACGAGGGTTGTAGACATTGGTAAAGACCATGCTTGGGCCGCAGAACACGCCCTCCTCCAGAGTCACGTTGTCGTAGACCGACACGTTGTTCTGAATCTTGCAGTGGTCGCCGATACTGACCTTGTTACCGACGAACACATTCTGGCCGAGCGATACGCCCTTGCCGATACGCGCGCCAGCGCAGACATGTACGAAATGCCAGACGCGCGAGCCTTCGCCTATCTGAGCGCCTTCATCGACGATCGCACTGGGATGCTGATAGAAGCTCATACCATCAAACTCCTATCGAATCCCGATTGAGAAAGGGGTGATAGTCACCCTGCAAACCCAACGGCTGCGCATTGCGGATCGTTGCAACGGTCGTGATGGCCGTGCGATTGGCTTCCAGGCCGTAGCCACGCCCGGCGAGGATTTCCTGGTAGCTGCGCGTGTGCAAATCGGTAAAGCCGCCAGAGAACTCGATCTCCTTGCCGTCCACGGTGATCGAGCGATAGGTGCGCTGACCTGCGGCACGCTGTTCGTCCGGCACGTCCTCCACATCCACCGACAAGAACCAGCGCGCCCTGGCGTGTTCGTATTCCAGGTATCCGGCTGCCTTGGTCTCGGACGAGTAATGAACCACGTTGTCCTGCAGCTCGCCAAAAATGAAATGCAGCATGTCGAAGAAATGCACGCCGATATTCGTGGCAATGCCTCCGGACTTCTTGGCATCACCCTTCCAGGACTGCAGATACCAGTGACCGCGCGAGGTGATATAGGTCAAATCCACCTCGTACTTTCTGTCGTGCTTGCCGCGCTGCACCTGTTCGCGCAACGCAATGATCGCCGGATGCACGCGCAGCTGCAGGATGGTGCTGACCTTGTGTCCGCTGTCGCGCTCGATTTCCTTCAGGCCGTCGATGTTCCACGGATTGAGCACCAGCGGCTTCTCGCAGATCGCATCGGTACCGGAGCGCAAGGCGAAACGCATATGCGAATCGTGCAGGTAGTTGGGCGAACAGATCGAGATGTAGTCGAGCCGATGACTGTGATTGTGGCGGCGCAGCTTATCGACATGACGGTCGAAACGTTCGAACTCGGTGAAGAAATCGGCATCCGGAAAATGGCTGTCGATGATGCCGACCGAATCGTTCGGATCATAAGCGGCCACCAGCTGGTGGCCGGTGTCCTTGATCGCCTGCATATGACGAGGCGCGATATAGCCGGCGGCGCCGATCAGGGCAAAATTCTTCATGCTGGAACAGCTCCGGGGATCGAAGGGGACAAGGCAGACGGATAGGTCGTCAGGTACCAGCGAACGAACTGGCGCACGCCCTCTTCCACCGACACCTTGGGACGGTAGCCCACGGCATCGATCAGGCCGGATACGTCGGCCTCGGTATCGGGCACGTCGCCCGCCTGTAACGGCAACATCTCCATGGTCGCCTTGCGCCCCAGGCACTGCTCCAGTACCTCGATGTAACGCAATAGCTCGACCGGACGTTCGTTGCCGATGTTGTAGAGGCGATACGGCGCGTTGCTGCTTGCCGGATCGGGCGCATCGCTGCGCCAGGAAGGATCCGAACCAGGCACGTTGTCCAAGGTGCGCACCACGCCTTCGACGATATCGTCGATATAGGTGAAGCTGCGCTTGTGATGGCCATGGTTGAACACTTTGATCGGCTCACCGGCCAGGATCGCCTTGGTAAACAGGAACAGTGCCATGTCCGGCCGCCCCCACGGACCGTAGACGGTAAAAAAGCGCAAACCCGTGCATGGAATGCCGTACAGATGCGCATAGCTGTGCGCCATCTGTTCATTCGCTTTCTTGGTCGCCGCGTACAGGGTCAACGGATGCTCGGCGGACTGGTGTTCGGAGAACGGCATCGAAGTGTTCGCGCCATAGACCGAACTGGTGGAAGCAAACACCAGGTGCTCCACGCCGTGATGGCGACAGCCTTCCAGAATGTGCAGAAAGCCGGTCACATTGCTGCCGATATACACGTGCGGGTTCTGCGCCGCATAGCGCACGCCGGCTTGCGCAGCCAGATTGATTACCCGCTGCGGCTTATGCGCGGCGAATGCGGCTTCCACGGCCGCACGATCGGCCAGGTCCCCGTGAATATGGGTATAACCCGGGCGATCCATGAAGCGGGCCAGACGAGCCTTTTTAAGGTTGACGTCGTAGTAATCGCTGAGATTGTCAAAACCGATAACCTCGTCGCCACGATCAAGCAGATGCATGGCGACATGGGAGCCGATAAAGCCGGCCGTACCGGTAACCAGCACCTTCATGTTCACAGCCTTCCGTCCACCGCATCACGCGGAAGCACGTATTTCACGTCATAGACAACCGATGTCGGTTTGCCGAAGGCACGGATGCCCTCCGCGCCCAGCGTAACGAACTGATGGTGGCCCACGGCAACGACGATAGCGTCGTAGTCGCCATGCTTGGGTTCTCCGATAGGCGTCAACGCGTACTCATGCTCGGCCTCGGCGGCGTCCACCCATGGATCGTAGACATCCACGTCGACACTGTAGCCACGCAGTGCATGCACGATATCCACGACGCGGGTATTGCGCAGATCGGGGCAGTTTTCCTTGAACGCCAGACCCAGCAGAAGGATGCGCGCGCGCACCGGATTGATGCCTTTACGCACCATCAGGCGCACGGCCTCGCTGGCGATGTACGGACCCATGCTGTCATTGGTGCGACGGCCAGCCAGGATCACGTCCGGGTGATGTCCGACTTCCTGCGCTTTATGCGTGAGGTAGTAAGGATCCACGCTGATGCAATGACCGCCGACCAGGCCCGGCCGGAACGGCAGGAAGTTCCACTTGGTACCGGCGGCCTGCAACACTTCCAACGTGTCGATACCCAACCTGTTGAACAGGATCGCCAGATCGTTGACCAGGGCGATGTTGAGATCGCGTTGGGTGTTCTCGATCACCTTGGCGGCCTCGGCCACCTTGATGCTGCTGGCCTTGTGCGTACCCGCGGTAATGATGCTGGCGTACAGCGCATCTACGAAGTCGGCCACCTCAGGCGTGGAACCGGAAGTTACCTTGAGGATGGAAGTCACGCGATGCTGCTTGTCGCCGGGATTGATGCGCTCGGGACTGTAGCCGGCGAAGAAATCCTGGTTGAAAACCAGGCCGGAGATTCTTTCAAGAATCGGGATGCAGACTTCTTCGGTGCAACCGGGATACACGGTGGACTCGTACACCACCACGTCACCGTGCTTGAGCACCTTGCCCAGACTCTCGCTGGCCTTGATCAACGGCGTGAGATCCGGCCGCTTGAACACGTCGATCGGCGTGGGAACGGTAACGATATACACCGTGCAGGCGCGGATCGCTTCCAACTCCGCGCTGAAGCTCAGGCGGTTGGCTTCGGCCAGTTCAGCTGCATCGACCTCGAGCGTGCTGTCGCGGCCCACTCGCAATTCATTCACTCGCGCGGCGCGGATGTCGAATCCGACCGTGTCGTATTTCTTCCCAAACTCCACCGCCAGCGGCAACCCGACATAGCCGAGGCCGATGATGGCGATTCTGGCGCTATCCACTTTCTGCATGCCAATTTTCCAGAGTAGTTGCGACTCGAAATCCGGCCTTTATCGGCTCGCTTCGGATCGTGCACAAAAGCTCACTGGTCCGGTCATGGCATCCAAGCCCGTCGATAATACAAGCGCTTCTTTACTGCTCGCTGAAGCGCCTGCACAAATTCCATGTACCTTGAAGCATTCGAGACGCTGATCACGGTTTAGACGTCAAGACGTCCAATTATATTCATCCGCTTTGACAGCTTGATGAATCTACGTCGCAGCTTTGTATTCATAGTAGCCATAGGAGTAGTAGCCACTGCTGCGCTTCTGTACGGCGTTGAATACGGCCCCCTTGATATCCACGCCGTTTTGCACGAACCGCTGCCTGGCCAGGGCAATTTCGCGAGCTTGATTAAGCCCGAAACGCACCACCAGCAAACTGGTGCCCGCCAGATGACCGATGATCGCCGCATCGGTAACGGCAAGGATCGGCGGCGTATCGACAATGACAAGGTCGTACAAGGGCATCACTTTCGCCAGCAGATCAGTGAAGCGCTCATTCATCAGCAGCTCGGACGGGTTTGGTGGAACCTTGCCGCCCGAGATGTAGTGCAGGTTCGGCAGCGACGGTACCGAGCGGGTCGCCGTCGCCAGATCGATGCTTCCGGCAATCAGATCGGACAATCCCTTTTCATGGGGACCGCCCATGACCTTGTGCAACGTACCCTTGCGCATGTCGCCATCGATCAACAGCACGCGCTGGCCGGCCTGAGCGATCACCGCGGCAAGATTGGACGAGATGAACGTCTTGCCCGCCCCCGGACTGGCGCCGGAAATCATCAACACATTGTTCTTGGCTTCAAGGCGTGCGAAATGCAGGCTGGTGCGCAGACTACGTATCGCCTCGGTAGCCAAATCCGCCGGCTCGTTGACTGCCAATAGATGGGGCTGGCCTTCACTACGACGACGATGGCCATCGGCCATCACCGCACGCTCGACACTACTGATCGGAATCGAGGCATACACCGGCAGTCCCAGCTGCTCGATAACGGAAGGATCCTCCACGCCGCGGTTGAGCATCTGCCGCACGAGCACAATGCAAACCGACAGGAACACGCCGAGCAAGGTGCCGCCGATGCTCACGATCGCTCGCTTGGGCTTGACCGGATGGGTAACATCCACCGCCGCCTTGTCGACGATATGCACATTGCCGACCTTGCCGGCTCGCGCAATGTCCAACTGCTGCTCCTGGCTGACCAGCCCGGTGTAAGTCTGGTTGCTTACCTCGACATCGCGGGTGAGCTTGAGCAGTTGCTGTTGGGTATCGGGCAGATCGCCGACCTGCTTCTCCACCGCGGCCTTCTGCGCCTGCATATCGCTGATCTGCTGCATCAACGCCTTATAGGCCGGATGATCTGGCGTGAAACGGCGATCGATATCCGCTTTTTGCATCTGCAATTGCTGGATACTGCTGCCGATGGTGACGCTCTGGTCCAGCAGACTCTTGGTCTGCATGGTGATATCCACCGAGTGTGCCTTGATCTGGTATGCATTCAAGGCCGCCTGTGCCCGGTCGGTTTCTGCCCTCACCTTGGGCAACTGCTCCTGGACGAATTCCAGGCTCTTGGCTGCCTCTGCGGCATTCCACTCGACATTCTGGCGCACGTACCACAAGCACACCTGATCGAGCAGCGCGGTAGCCATGATAGGACTGGCATTGTCGTAGGACAGCCCGATGATGCCGGAGTCCTTGCCCTGTTCGGTGGCTTTGATCGCCTGCTGCAGCGCATTGATCGTGGTAAGCGCGCGGTTGCGCTGCACATCGAAACGGGTCCCGGGATTCGCGCGCAAGGTCGAGACCAGCAGGGTCACACCATGCCCGGTCGCCACCTTTCCGACCACCCCTTCAAGCAAGGGCTGGCCCTTGTCGTCCAGCAAACGGTAGCTGCCCGTATCACCGGCGACCAACATCAAGCGCTTGCCGAGCAGGTCGTTGCGCAGTTCGATCTGCTGCAACTCCAGTTGCGCGCCACCCCAGTCGTAGCCGCTCAGACCTAGCCACGGACTGGCCAGCTCGCCTGGATGCGCATTCCGATAGCGCCGCGCCACGCCACCACCGAACATCGGAAAATGCCGTGGCTCAACCACGATATCCAGCTTGAGATCCTCCACCGCATGGCCGATCACCGCACGCGAGGTGATCAGGGCGATTTCGGTGGTCGCCTCCGAATTGGAAGCTCCCAGCGTCTGCGACAGTGCACTGAGACCCGGCAGATCGGGCACCTTCTGCTCCACCTGCACGAGTGCATCGGCCTGGTAGATCGGCGTAGCCAACAATGCATAAGCCACGCTGCAGAGCATGAACAACCCGGTGATAACCAGGATCAACCACTTGTTGTCCACCAGCGTGCCAAGCATGGCACCCAGGTCGATTTCGTCGTTTTCCGGCGCAGCGTTACTGATATTTGACATAGAGAGCTTTTGAAGAGGAAGGAGATTTGCGATCAGCCTGCCGTCCCGGCATTGTCTGCACCGAAGCCTGCCCGCCTGTAAATGAATGTGCGCAGTCCGCCCACAAGCGAACGACAGCATCACGCTGTGAGCAGCCTGGGTTCGATCCGGAGTAGTGCGTCATTGTTTGCTGAACAACGAAACCAGGCCGACCGCAAGGTGCGGTCCGCGCTCTATCGCTTGATCCGCACAGCAGATCGGTGCGAATCGTTTGGGGATACGAGAGGGCTTTCATAGATACGGCAGCCAGCTCGATACGCCCTGATCGATCAGCCGATAGACGTGCTCGAATGCAGGTCGCTGCTGACCGTACGGATCCGGGATATCCCGTTCGTCCTGCCATTTACCCAGCAGGAATACCTTCCCGCTGACTTCCGGCGTACTGCGGACGATGTTTGCCGCGTGCGCCTTCTCCATGACCAGCACCAATTCGGCCTGCCGCAGCATGTCCGGACTGAGCTGCTTGCCGCGATGCGCGCTGGCGTCGATGCCATGCTCGCGCAGCAACTGCGCCGCCGTGGCATCCATGGGGCGATCGTCGAGCGCACCCAAGCCTGCGCTGGACACGCCTGCGTCGCTATCGTTCAGTCGATTTCGTAGCAAATATTCTGCCGTGGGGCTGCGGCAGATATTGCCCACACAAACGAGCAAGATACTTCGGAACACAACGATCGCCTAACTTCTACAAATAGGATGTGGAGTCCGCATGGACAGCGTGAATCTCGACATCCCCTGTTTCGTCGATCTTGCATTGCCGGTTCACATCTAGGCCATCCTAGACGAAGACTGGATGGTATTGCGTAACTCAATCCACAATTTGATCTTCGCGCATCGCCATACAGCTTCCGTTATGGCGACGATCGATATGTTGAAAGGTCAAGCGATGATTTCAACAGTGCAGGAGTCCTGATTTCCCCTGTTTTCCAGCACTTTGACAATGTGAAGGCACGGCCGGCTGCTCAGTGCCTTCACTTGAATTTCACCGTCGTGAACGAGCTTCACCTCATTCATCTGGCGCGATCTTTTTTTCGTTGCGTAGATTTCGAAGGGCTCGACACGTACCGTAGCCATGTCATCGAGCATGAATATCCCGCTCGACAACATGTCGATCTCGTGACTGCCGAACAGTGCCGCACCCGCCGCCTCCATGCGGAGAGACGCGTTTTCAGACTGCTGCGGGGGTGACAAAGTTAGCTTTGGCCCAATCGTCAAACGTCGTCGGCTGCTTGCCGGCGACCTTGTTGGCGAGCGCGATCGCATCGCGCGAATCCGAGCCGAGATAAGTGTGCGTTTCGAAGTAGGCAAGCATCGTCGCCACATCTTCGGCACCAGGGAACCAGCCGGCAAAAACCTCACGAGGGACTTGCGTGAACGAGAATGCGTTACCTTGACGATTCAAGGTGGCAATGATCTCGTTGAAGCTCAGGAAGTCGCCGGCCAGAGGCAGATGCTCACCGTGTCCCGCGAGTTGCGGTTGAGCGAACGCTCCGGCCACGATGCGGCCCAATTCAGTGATGTCGCCCATGTGGATGACCCGACGCCCGGGATCCAGCGGCAGCGCCCAGCCTGCGGTGCCATCCGCCTGCTTCTGCGGGGCCATGGGGCCGCCGACCAGATTTTGATAGTAGAACGGCGCGATGACAAACGTGTGGTAGACAAATCCGGCCTCGCTCACGAGGCGCTCGACCTTCGCCTTGTCCGTGAAATGTGGAACATGAAACTGGCCATGACTGATCGCCTCCACGTCCGGAAGCGTTGACCAGATGACATGCTGCACACCCGCAGCTTTCGCCGCGCTGACGGCAGCGGTCGCCTGCCTGAGTTCGTTCGCATCCGCTTCCCAGGCATTAGTCACCAGGAAAACACCGTGCGCGCCGGCAAATGCGGCTTCAAGCGTTTCCGGGCGATTGAAATCCGCCAGAACGACTTCGTCGCCCAGCTTGGGATGCTTGCCCGGGTCGCGCGTCAGCGCACGCACTTTGAATCGACCGCTCGCCTGCAGTGCGCGCACGACAGCGCCGCCTTGCTGACCGGTTGCGCCGATGACCGCGATAAGTTTCTGTGTGTTCGACATGGTTTTTCTCCAGTGAGTATTGGTCCGACACCAAATCTGGGGCTTGAAAGCGCTTCTCACTAGATGGAAAAATAGGATTGATTTAATCCATTTTTGGAGAAATCGAATGATCGATCTGAATGATCTGGCGATGTTCGTCCAGGTGCTCCGCGCCGGCAGCTTCTCCGAGGCGGCGCGGCGCCTGCACATGCCGGCCAATACGCTGAGCCGGCGTATCGATCAATTCGAAGGGCAGCTCGGCACGCGCCTGCTGCATCGTTCGACACGTAAACTCGCCCCGAGCACGGAAGGTCAGGCGCTATACGAGCGCTATGCACCGGCGCTTGACCGACTCCTGGAGATCGAGCGGCTTCATGCGGATACGCAGGCGCCGTCAGGCTCGGTTCGCGTCACCGCCATAGCCGGCCTGTTCGAAATCTTTCGCATGGAATGGCTGAGCGAGTTCTACGCGCGCTATCCGAACATCAGCATCGAATTCCTGCTCAACGATACGCCGACCGACATGATCGCCGAGCGCATCGACCTTGCCTTGCGCATGGGTATCGAGACAGGTAGCGGCTTCAAGATACGCCGGCTGGCGCCCAATGCACAGATCCTCGCCGCGAGTCCGGCCTATCTGAAAAAGCACCCTGCCCCACGCATGCTGCGCGAGCTGGCCGAACACGACTGTCTGACGATTTCCAGTCGCCAGGGTCGCAACACTTGGCGACTGCAAGGCCCACGCGGCAGCCAGGAGGTAGCGATCAACAGCCGGTTTGCGGTCAACGATATGCGCGTGCTGGCACAAGCCTGCACAGCCGGGCTGGGCATCGCACTGCTACCACAGTTGCTGGCTGAACCGGCCATCGCGAAAGGGCAGCTCATTCACGTGTTGCCAACCTATCGGCGCGCAAGCACCGAACTGGGCCTGCAACTCGTATACACGAGCCGACCACCGGTGCCGCCGGCGGTAGCGGTCTTCGGAGACTTTCTATTCGAGCGGCTGAGCGAAGCCATGGCAGGCTCGTGACGGAGCCAATGCGCCCAAGGCGAATTCAAAATGACGCTGCGGATAACGATGAGAAGATTGAAGATTTTGAACATGCATTTCAGAGCGGATAGCGCACGGTCAGATTCAAGCTGTTGTTCCAATAGCCCGAACCACCACCGATGACCGATGCCGCCGAGCTCCTGCCTATCTGGAATTCAAGCCGTCCGTTACCCGGCAGGCGACCATTGAGCGAGACGCCAAGGGTGTAGACACTCGCCCCCGCTCCATCGACTACCTGGCGTCCCACCGAAGCCACGCCACGCAGCCTCCAGTCCGGGCTGATGCTGTACACGCCAACCAGACCGACCTGCGCAGTACGGTAACCGGCAGGATTGAAGTAAGTGCCGTGACTTGGAAGGCTGCTGTGGAAGATTCGCGCGGAGAACTCCGCACCGACAGCGCCGCTGGTTCCCGGAATGTCATAAGGACTCAACAGCACACGTAATGTGCCGCCATCGCGGCGGTTCCCATCACTGAAGGTCTGCCGGTAATACGTCGGAAGGACATACCAGCGAGCTGCAGGCCGAACGTTCACGCCCACGCTATAGACGTCATAGATCAGTCGCTCGGCAAGCGCCGTATCGGTTGGAATCGGTGCGCGCTCTGCGCCAGTGGACAGGCTGAAGCTGTCGCTGGGCTGCAGGGTCCACTGGGCGATGCCCTGCAGGTAATGCCAGCTACCGCTTCGGCCCGGGCCAAGATCGAGATCGATAACGTTGTTGTCACCTAAACGTAGATGACCCAGCAGCGAAAGATCGTCAATGCGACGCACATCCACGCCATCCTCGACTCGCGTTGTGCCCGCGGCAATGCCCCAGCGTTGCGACCAGTCATTACCGGAAGATGGGGCGAAGCGATATGCCGAAGCGATGCGTAACGTATCAAGGCCATCGCTATCATGGCTGTAGCCAAAATCGCCCTCGAGCTGGGGCGCCAGTGCGAACCGGATATCGTCCTCGAGCAATCGATACTGCGTACCAAGGTAACCCTGCTGCGGTGGAGCAACCATGTCCAGATAGTTCGCACCGACATCCTGCCAGCCCAGTGTCTGTACTGCCCGCATCAGCTCGACAGTAGGCTTGATTTGCCCCTTCGCAAACGGTGCCACCAGCGCGTAAGCGGCACGTGGATAGCCCTGGGCATTGAGCGCCTGCGCGAGACCGGTGTCTGCTGCTTGCCGCGCCTGCATGTCGCCAGCCAGATCCCCGGCTGTGCGAAAAGCAGAAGCGGCTACCGGATAAGCCCCCAGCCATAACGTGGATTGGCCAAGCCCCATGGCAGCGGCGTAGCGATCTTCGCGAGCCCCACCGGACTGGGTCAGCGCCGCGGCGAACAGTTCGCGCGCCTTCGCCGGCTGTCCCTCCAGGAGTGCGGTCCGGCCAGCCTGAATTTCCCTCGCCATCGAAGGCACCTCGGCGTGCGCAAACGGCGCGACAAGCAGCGCGAGCCACAGCAGCCGCCGGTTCATTTCGTACCCCAACGCTTGCGCAGCCTGAGCAGTTCGGCAACGTAGCCCATCACGCATCCCGGCTGCAGCACGATGCCGTAGAACAGCGTGTACAGCACAAAGCCCATGGGGTTGCGACGAACCTTGAGCTCCTGCTCACGAAACATGCGCGACTGGATGAGGTACATCAGCCCATTGACCAGGAATGCCATGGGCAGCACCAGCAGCGTCATGGGACCGGCAAGCCAGTAGATACCGAAGCAGGCGAGCAACAAGCCCGGAATGAATACGAGGGTATAAACCAGATCCATGTAAGGAAACAGCAGATTCCACCAGATGAACAGGGTGCTCATGCGACGCTGCAAAAGCAGCTGGCGATGCGCCTTGAACGCTTCGATCAAACCCCGTGACCAGCGTTGCCTCTGCCGGACAAATTGACGGAACGTCGTTGGTGCATTGGTGAAAGTGATTGCATCCTCGCAATAGCCCACGCGATGTCCATCACTCAGAATCGCCCAGGTCAGCACGATGTCCTCACCCACACACTCAGGCCAACCGCCAACGGCACGCAGAATATCGGTGCGATACAGCGAGAACGCGCCCTGCGCTACCAACGTTCCCTGGAACAGACTCTGCAGCCGTTTCACCGCGGCAATGCCATGGAAATAATCCCACTCCTGCATGCGCGTCACCACGTTCTCGCGCGAATTGCGAACAAACACGGCGCCGGCGACTGCGGCGGTGTTCGGCGGATCGCTGAGAAAGCGTTCCACCAGACGGCGTAACGCGTTGCGGTAAAGATAGGAGTCGGCGTCAAGCGTGACGGTAAGCGGATAAGTAGCCTGGCTGAGTCCCACGTTCAACGCTTTCGCTTTACCGCCGTTGCACTTGAGATCGATAACGTGCAGCCATGGATAGGACACGCTACGCAAGCGTTCCATCGTGCCGTCGGTCGAGCCATCGTTGATTACGATAACTTCGATCGGCGCCGGATAATTCTGGCTTTCCAAACTGGCGACCGTAGCGAGGATGGAATCCTCTTCGTTATAGGCAGCAACGAGCACGGTGATGCCCGGAAGCTCATGGTCCTCGAACTGACGCCGCGGCGGCCGCCTGTCAAGCAATAGGCCAACGACGAGAAAGGCATTCATGAAACCGGGAAGGATTGCGATACCAAAGATCATCAAATGAGCAAGCACACTACCTTCGAGCGCCGACAGCTCGAATATCCAACGCTGTGCAAGCACATACGACAGGCCTGCCCAAGCAAAAGAGAGCACAAGCGTCAGTGCAAACTTCACACGTACCGGCATGTAATGCCAGCCATGCCGAAGCTGCTCGTTGGCAGCCATCCGCGGCAGCTGTTGCAGCTGCGATGAGGTCGGTTGCTTCAAGCGGTGCGGTGCGTTGACGCTCATGAACATCTCCCGATGACAGGGCACCGCTTTTCCTTGGCATGAGTCATCCCAGCTCGCCGTTGATTCCGGCGAGGTGATTCGCTCATCTGCGGTTATCGGTGTTTCACCCTGTTAATTAGCGGATTCAGATGCGTGCTCGCGATCGAGTTCGCCGGTCCTGTAATTAACAAGGCAAGAGCCATGCCAGTACGTGAGCTATTTTTTCATATAAAAAACAATAGCTTAAATAGTAATTCAAATTGACGCATTGAAATCTGAAGGGAACGACAAGCACTTCAAGGCAAAAACTGACAAGACCTGCCCACCATATAAAAGATGGTGAAGCCCATTAGCGTTTTCTTTATAAAGCGGGCGGTTCTGATCGTACGTAGCCCGTTCGCTGTTCCCTGAAAACCCCAATCTCTAGCAAGGTTGTCTCCGCACGGTGCCCGAAGTGATTCATCGCCCTCGCCTACCGGCGTCATGACAAGGATGCCCCCCCTTTTGAGCTTCGAAAAATAATCCAATATGATGCCGTTTGCTGGGCGTCTCACTGCGACGAGCTACGCCCCGATAGGATATAAGGCCGACAGCACGGCAGGATCAGGAACGCCATTCATGCAAACGATTAAAACGATCGCTATAAGCCTCGCCCTCCTCGCCTTTGGCACCGGGGCCATGGCTGCCGACAGCACCAGCCAGGTTATCAAGCGTCAGGCGCCTAACGGCATTAACGCCTCCTTCTATACATGTATCGACAAGGCCGGCTCCGATACCGTTGCCACCGGCGCCTGCCTGTCCGCCGAGAAGAAGGCACAGGACACCCGGCTCAATACGACTTATAAAGCCCTGCTCGCCAAACTCAATGGCAAGGCGAAAGACGGCCTGGTCAGCTCGGAGCGGGCGTGGCTGGATTTCCATAACAAGAGTGGCAATGTCGAAGCCGCACTCTACGGCGACGAAACCGTCGCCGATCTCCAGGTAACGCAGAACGAGATTTTCCGTCTCTGCGAACGCGCCAATACCCTGGACAAATATCTATCCATCGCGAACGACCAATAACCCATCCGCACTTCACGGAGGAATGTCATGTCCGGTCTCGATACACACGATATCAACTCGCTCGCCGGTGCCACCTACTTTGTCGTAGGGCGCGGCACTGAAGGCGGCCCGTCTTCCTATCATCTGTCCATCGCCGGCATTACCTCAGGCACGTCCGATCCCGGTTGGGGCGACGCGAAAAAGGTCGTCGCGGACAGTGGCTATTCGCTTGGCACCATCCAGGTCGACCTCGGCAAGCGCGGAACATGGGCGCTCGGCTCGGCCGACGGCGCCAAACCGAAGCCCGGTGAGAGCACCTATGTGGATGCCATCATCGACCAGGCCGCAAAATACGCGAAAGACAACAACCTGAAATTCACCGATGACAAGACGAAGCTGCGTGCCGACCTGTTGAGCCACGGCAACGGCGAGCACGGTCGCAATACCCTCGCCTTCATCGACAAGGACACGCGCAACAGCATCAACGCGTGGGCATCCTCCGAAGATGGCCAGAAGTGGATCCACAAGAACATCGACTATCCGCAGATCAAGAATGCGACCCAGTCGTCCATGGATATCCTGGACAAGTACGGCAAGAACATTCCGGAAGATCGCCGCCTGGAAACCGTCGCCATCCTGGCGAAGACGGAGAACCAGATCCCGTCGCAGGTTGCCAAGTTCGAGAAGGTGCTGAAGGACGGCGGCGACTATAACGCCGTGCTGGCGGAAGCCAACAAGATCAAGGAAAAGTACTCGTACTACGACGGCCCGAAAGCTGCCGCCCTGGCCGAGGAATATAAGAACGCCTATAAGGACCCGCAGAAGGCTGCCGCGCTCGATCGTGCGCATACCAAGGTAGGCGACCCGAACTTCAACCCGGCCAAGTCGGCCAACGACCCGGATATCAAGGACGCCCTCAAGGCGATCCACCAGGGTGGGCGCGCGCATGCGGCACCGGGTGGCCACGGCACTCTGCGCGAAGGCTCGCACGGCGAAAACGTCAAGGCCCTGCAAAACGATCTCATCAAGCTGGGCGTCACAGACGCGAAGGGCCATCCGCTCAAAGCCGACGGCGACTATGGTGCAGGCACGAAGGCCGCCGTCGAAAAATTCCAGCGCGAGCATCACATGACGGCCGATGGCATCGCCGGCGCAAAGACACTCGACGCTGTGCACAAGGCCGCGCAGCCGCCCCAGGCCAGCCTGTCCGATAGTCGCAACCCGGGTAACCCGATGTATAACCAGGCGTTGAAGAACGTCCAGGCCATCGACGCGGAACGCGGCCGCACCTCGGACACTATTACCCATAATTTCGCCGGCTCATTGGCGGCGGCGGCTCGCGCCGAAGGCCTGACGCGCATCGATCACGTCATCCTGAGCGACGATGGGAAGCGCGCTTTTGCCGTACAAGGCGATCTCAACTCGCCGCTCAAGCAGATGGCTGAAGTGAACGTCGGGCAGGCCGTTGCCAAGCCACTGGAACAGAGCAGCGCCGAATTCCAGAAACTCTCGCAACAGCACCAGCAGACGGCAAACGCGCAAAATCAGCAGCAGCCGACGCCGGCGCCACAGCAGCCAGAGCCGCAGGCTGCACGCCGATAAGATAGTGGCGGCCGGGCGCCCTGCCCGGCCGCCTTTAGCTGTTCGTGACCCTATCCTTGATGGCTTGCCTCCAGGAACCCGCTGTAGCAAATCACTTCGCCGAGGACCGGCAACGAAAAGGCTACATGGAAGCGGTACGCGCCTTCTTCTATGCGCTTGTACCCCGTGGAGCGAGGGATCAACCACAGGGGCACGCGGATACCGTGAAAGCGGGCAGCAATGAGACGCCAATACCAGCCGCCCTCAATGACGTCGACCGTCATCAGCAACTCCAGCGCACCGGTCTTCTCGATCCAGTGACCTGCCGGCCAATGGCCGCTGGGGATAAAGCTCGAATGAAGATGATGTGTGCCATCAAAACACCGATGCCACTCCAGGGTCGTCGCGTCATGGCGGATATTTACATTCATATGATGCTGGCCCGCGGCTACCGGCATGCCAAGCTTGCGCGCCATATGCCGCCCGAACGCACCGGCTATACCTCGCCCAAAGCGCAGCGTCACCGGTCCGCTCAGCTCGCTATCCTGCTTATGCAATGCTTGAAGAAGTGGGTGGAGATTGCCGAATCCCTCGCCAAACCATCCGATGACGGCGCTGGTCTCCCTTGTCGCGATCATGCGCGCCACTCCTGTTTGGATTTGGAAAGGTTCTCGATGTAACGAATCCCAAGCAGCTTGAGGATCAGGTTCCGGATCGCCTTGCCGATGGGATAGAAGATCCGCGCTCTCCCGGGACTGCCGAAAAGCCAGTAGCTGAGACGATTGAAGAACCCGGAGGGTGTACTAAGCAGCGTCAGGACGCGGACGGCCTCGGGCCCGTAATACAGGATGCCTTCGAATTTGACGACCATGCCCTGATCGATATCGAGCCCGGCGGCCGTAATCTCGTCCATCAGCTCGCTAGGCTGGCGCGCATCAATCAGGTGCAGTCGCCCCACGGCGTCGCGAATACGGGCATGCATGCAATAGGTTTTACAGACAGGGCATTCGCCGTCGTAGACCAGCCAGACATCCCCTGTTCCGACAGATGTGCTCATGAGCGCCTCCCTTGCAAAACGATGGAAAGAACCTGTTCTGTGCGATATTATACATCAATATTTAACTAAATAGCTAATTAGTTATGAGAATAAATGCTGCATGCGAGGCCCTGGCGGCGATGGCCAGGACCAAGCGCAAGATCGACCCATCCAAAGGAATCGTCATGAAGGAAATAGACAACGCGATCTACGACCGCATCTCCGCCACCTGGTGGGAAGAAGACGGCTTCATGTCCCTACTGCGCACCTCGGTCAACCCGCCACGGTCCGAGTACTTCCGTAAGGTGCTGATCGAACGCCTGCATCGAGATCCTCATGACCTTCGCGTTCTTGACGTGGGGTGTGGCGGAGGGCTGCTGTCGGAACAGTTTGCCGCCATGGGGTGCGATGTTACCGGTATCGATCAGTCGGCACCGACGCTGACCGCTGCTCGCCGGCATGCGGAAGCATCGGGCTTGTCCATCCGCTATCTCGAAGGCAGCGCCGATCGGCTGGACTTCGAATCCGGGACGTTCGATGTCGTTTGCTGCTGCGATGTACTCGAGCACGTGGATAGCCCAGATGCCGTTGTGCGCGAGATATCCCGCGTTCTCAAACCAGGCGGCGTTTTCTTCTTCGACACGATCAATCGCACCTTCAGAAGCAAGCTTGTCGCGATCAAAATCGCGCAGGACTGGCGTCTGACCCGACTCATTCCGCGTGATGTCCATGTCTGGGAAAAATTCATACGGCCGCAGGAATTGGCTCATCTCCTGGATCGCCATGGCATGCCGGAGTTCGAGCTCGCCGGACTCTCGCCTGCGATGAACCCGTTGACCGTTCTGAGTGCACTGATCCGGAACAAATTGGGAAGGATGAGCTTTGCCGAGCTGGGGGCACGAATCAAACTCAAGCAGAGCAGCGATCTCTCCATTTCCTATATGGGCTTTGCCTTGCGCCCGTCATGATCGCTGATTCGCTCGGCATATTGCTTTAGAACCCTTAGCGTTCCCGCCCAATAGAGCTCCAAATGCTTGAAGATGGTCGGGGTGGGAAAGTTGGTCGCCACCAGTGTCAGCGTGGTGCCCTCGCCCATAGAGTCCAGATGGAACGCTAAGGTCGTGTAGTTCTGCGGTTGGTCTGCAAGTTGCGACAATGAGCTGCGATGGGTGTAGCTAAGCTTCTTTTGCGGCTCAAACTCCAACACGACACCCGTGCTCTCGAAGCGTTCGTAGTGAAATCCGCGAACTACCATGGGACTGCCTACTGTCCAGCTGGTCTCCACTTCGATCATCATCTCCGGCTCGCCCATCCACTCACGCATGTGCTCGATGCGAGTCAGGCTGTTCCAGGCAATCCCGGCAGGTGCATCTATATCGACGGCATCTGTAAAACGTTGCGACATGCATGCATCCAAGTTCGACTAATGACTTAGGGGTGGCTCGCGTAGCGACAGGTCACGCTCTGGCACCTGCAATTACCGAAGCCCTTCGGCCGCGAGAGCCTTCTGCACCGACGGGCGCTCCCGAACTCGCTCGCACCATGCCTTCAGGCTCTGCAGCTTATCAAAGCGAATATCGGCCTTGTAAGAGGACCTCAGCCACGGCGCCTGTCCAACTGACCAGAACGAAAGTTGATTCTCTTCACACGCCTTCGATGATCCGAACATCGCGCTCCGCCGCCCCCGCAAGGTACTGCACCGCCGCTTGATACTCAGGATTGCGATATGCGACGTCAGCAGCTTGGAGACTGTCGAACTCGACAATCGCTACGCGCTGTGCCATGCCGGACTCATAGGTGAAGCCCGGTACACCTACTGCAAGCACCCTGCCCCCTAACGCACGGATTACCGGCCCAGCCGCCGCCGCGTACCTGTCAACGCCGGTCTGGTCTGAAACAGATCGAAATGTCATGACCCAATAACCATTCGCCATTACTCACCTCACATTGGCTGATATCGCCTTGAAATAATTCATTAAAAGCACAAGCCTCAACGATATGCTGCACTTGTACGGGCAAGCAATGAATAGCCGTTACCCGGCAGCCACTGTTCCGCAAGATGCAAGAATGCAGCAGACATCGCCGCCTCCGCAGGACAAAGAAAAGCCCTATAGTCTTGCGCCGCGCCATATCGGCGCCGGGCCCTGCGAACGATGCGATTGAGAGGTCAAAGCGTATGAGCGATCACCAAGCCATTCTCGATCTGGCGCATAAGTACCTGCGCAGCATTTATGAAGGAAACACGCAAGGTCTGCATGAAGTGTTTCATCCCAACGCCCGAGTCGAGGACATGGTCACGGGAACCTTCCGCTCACGTTCCGCCGACCAGTACATCCAGGCGATCGGCTCGCGCAGGAGCCCGGCGGCGACCGGCGAGCCATTTACCATGGCACCGTTGGCGATCGACGTGTTGGGCGATATGGCCACAGTCACAGCAGAGCTGCGTTTCCTCGGCAATCATTACTACAACGTGCTTTCGCTGTTGTGCTGCGATGATGGCTGGCTGATCACGCACAAGCTGTTTGGTACCGCAACGTAATGCCATCGTTGTAGGAGCGGCTTTAGCCGCGACAAGCCGTGACGCAACCGTGGGTCGCGGCTGAAGCCGCTCCTACAAAACTTAGGTGGCGCTCTCATAAATCCAGCAACAAGGCTACGTGACGTCGACATTCAGAATGCCGCTGACAAAATCGATAAATGCACGGACCTTCGCCGCGCGATGCAGGCGTGACGGAAAGATCGCATAAAGCGGAAAGCGTTCGTCCGACCATCCCGGAAACAGTTCGATCAGCCGGCCGCTGCGCAATAGCTGTTCGCAACCGATCTCGATGATCTGCGCGATCCCAAAGCCAGCCTCGCAGGCCGCGAGCAGCGTGCCCGAATCCGATGTCAGCAAGCGTCCTTTCACGCGCAATGTCAGCACCTCTTTCTTGCGCTGCATTTCCCACGGGTAAGGCCTTCCGTTCGTGGCATCGTAGAAGTCGATGCAGTCGCGCTTTTCGATGTCCCTGGGATGCGCAGGCTTGCCGTGCGCCTTGATATAGGAGGGCGAGGCAACGGTGATGACGCGCGTTTCAGCCAGTTTACGCGCAACGAAGGATCCCACCGGCGGCTCGCCGAAACGCAAGGCGAGGTCGAAACCGTCCGCCACCAGATCGCCTACCGAATCGCGCATGATCAGTTCGACAAACAACTCAGGATAGCGCGCGAGAAATTTCGTCAGATGCTTCGCCAATACGACCCGGGAGAAATACGGGTCGATGTTGACGCGCAGCTTCCCCCGCACCTTGCTCGTCGAACCGGCAGCCTCGATGGCAGCCTCCTGGATACCGGCGAAGTGTGGTCCAACCTGCTCATAGAAGCGCCGCCCCTCGTCGGTCAACGAGAGTGTGCGTGTCGTACGCGCAAGCAGACGCGCGCCAACGCGTTGTTCGAGGCGCGCCAGCATGCGGCTCACACCCGAAGGAGATACTCCCAGCGCCTCGGCTGCTCGCGCGATGGTGCCCGCCTCCACCACCGCGAACAGCACGGACAGGTCGGAGAAAAGCTTGCTGTCGATCGTCATAAACGATTCCTGATTAAAAATCACGATTGAAGGTCCGATAGCGATATTGAAGCACGAACGGGTCCGGAAGATAGTTCGCCCACGTCGCCAGCCGGGGACGCAACGATGAAGGAGATCCCGTCATGACCCTCAAGCTCACTCGCCGCGCTTTCCTGTCCGGCGCAACCGGCGCCCTGGCTGTCGCCGCGCTCGGCGGCCTCCCCCTTCGTGCGCTTGCTTTCGACCGGCGGCCAGGCCTTCCGAGCCGCGGCCCGGCGTTCGCAGCGATCGACCAGGCTCTGCAGCAGGCCGTCGCCAAAAGGACCGTCGCCGGCGTCGTCGCGATGGGCGCGACGCGGGAAGGCATCGTGTACGAAGGCTCATCTGGCAGTGCCAATATCGATACCGGTGCGGCGATGTCACACGACACGGTGTTCTGGCTGTTGTCGATGACCAAGGCAATCACCGCCACTGCCTGCATGCAACTGATCGAGCAAGGCAAGCTTCGGCTCGACCAGGCCGCCAGCGAGATTCTGCCCGAGCTGAAATCGCCGCAGGTGCTGGAGGGTTTCGACACTGCCGGACGGCCTCTTTTGCGACCGGCGAAACGTCCGATCACGGTGCGTCATCTGTTGACCCATACCTCGGGCTACACCTATCCGATCTGGAGCGAGAACATCGTCCGCTACGAAAAGTCGACCGGCATGCCCGACATCGCCTTTTCCAAGAACGGCTCATTCACCGCGCCACTGGAATTCGATCCGGGCGAGCGCTGGCAGTACGGCATCAGCATGGACTGGGTCGGCAAGTTGATCGAAGCGGTCAGCGACGAGTCGCTCGAAATCTACTTTCGCGAAAATATCTTTGCTCCGCTCGGCATGCGCGACTCGGGGTTTCTGATCGGCAGCGCGCAGAAGCGCCGTGTCGCGACGATGTACAACCGCCAAGCCGATGGTTCGCTGAAATCGGCACCGTTCGAAATGAACCAGCGTCCTGAGTTCTTTACGGGCGGCGGTGGCTTGTTCAGCACACCACGCGACTATATGGCCTTCCTGCAGGCACTGGTGCGCGGCGGGGAATACAACGGCACGCGGATTCTGCGTCCGGAAACCGTGGCGATGATGTTCCGGAATCAGATCGGCGACCTCAGTGTCGTCGAAATGAAGACGGCCGAACCCGCCTATTCGCATAGCTTCGACCAGTTTCCCGGCATGGCGCACAAATGGGGTCTGTCGTTCGACATCAACACGCAGCCTGGCCCACATGACCGCAGCGCCGGCAGTGCGAGCTGGGCAGGCCTGCTCAACTGCTATTTCTGGATCGACCCGGTCAAGCATGTCACCGGCGCGTTGTTCACGCAGATCCTCCCGTTCTACGACCCGGGCGTCGTCGACCTCTTCGGCCAATTCGAGGAAGGGCTTTACAGCGGCCTCGCTAGCGCCAACAACTATTAATCGATAGGTAGAAGGAAAAACTCATGTATGCGATCACAGGCATTTCCGGAAAGGTAGGTGGCTCGCTCGCGCGCACCCTGCTCGCTGCCGGCCAACCCGTCCGCGCAGTCTTGCGCAACCTCGACAAGGCACGCGAATGGGAAGCGCTCGGCTGCGAGATCGCGCTCGCCAGCATGAACGATGCATCGGCGCTGGCCGCCGCGTTCGAAGGGACCGAAGGCGTATTCATCCTGCCGCCATCGGAGTTCGATCCGGAGCCGGGCTTCCCCGAGGCACGCGCGGTTATCGATGCGGTGATGACCGCGATCGAATGGGCGAAGCCACGCAAGGTGGTCTGCCTGTCGACGATAGGCGCGCAGGCGACGCAGACGAATCTGCTCACGCAGCGCACGCTGATGGAACAGGCACTCTCGAAGTCGACAGTCCCGGTCACCTTCCTTCGTCCCGCATGGTTCATGGAGAACTTCGCCTGGGACGTCGAGCAGGCGCGTGTCGAGGGTACCATCGCAAGTTTTCTGCAGCCGCTGGACAAACCTGTGCCGATGATCGCGACTGCCGACGTGGGTCGTGTTGCCGCCGGCTTGCTTCAGCAGGACTGGAAAGGTCATCGCATCGTCGAACTCGAAGCCGGCCAACGCATTTCGCCGAACGATGCGGCAGCGGCTTTCTCCAAGGTGCTCGGTCGACCGGTGACAGCGCAGGTCGTACCGCACGACACCTGGGCCGAACTGTTTACAGCGCAGGGCATGAAGGATCCGCTGCCACGCATTCGCATGCTCGATGGGTTTAACGAAGGCTGGATCGCATTCGAGGGTGGTGACGATACCATCGTGAAGGGCGCGATCCCGCTCGAAACAGTGCTGCGCGAGCTCGTCAAGAAAGCAGCGTAATGGTTGCCGCGCTGAGCCCGGCCGCCCGCTTGTTCCGCGCCCAGGTGTCGACCGTCAACGATGCATGAGATGCGCAAGGGACAGGCGACTGAAGGGAGCCTCGAAAAATCCGAGGAAACCCCAAAGCTCGGCTAGCTTGTAGGAGCGACTTCAGTCGCGACCGGTGGCGCCTCGCGCTGCACGGTCGCGACTGAAGTCGCTCCTACAAAGTAGGCAGGGGTTTTAGAGGTTCCCTGAAGTGGCACGACTGTGCGGCTGTACGATATCAATCCGAAGGGTTGCTCTGCGCCAATACCGCCGGGATCCACGCCATATCGCTACCCGCCAGTGCGTCGGGGCCATACAGCCCTACGGCCTGGCCTAGCGTCTTGATGTCGAGCGCGTCGCCCTGCTCCATGCGTGCGGTCTTCAACTCTGAATGATGTTGCGTCGCCGACCATACGATATACCGCCCCAACGCAGTGACTCGCATCGGCAGCGCCACGAGCAACATGGTCACGGCGCTCAACGCGCTGAAACCGATCAACGCATAGTGTGCATCCGTTGTCATGGCAATGCCTGCGATGGCAGCCCATGCCGCAACCGTCAATAGCGCGAATGGGAGCATGTTCGACACATAGTTCGACCACCACTCTTTCGACCACCATGCCCGCATATACCCCACGGCGATCAGCTCATCGCGTAACTGCCCTGCCACGCCGCTTCGCTTGAGCCGCGTGCCCAGTCGCGTCAGAAAATCCCGGAACACCGCGGGGTTCTTCGTTTCCGCGACAGCTTCCCGTTCAACGTTGTCGAGCTCGCCGTGGAACGCATCGTTGGGTGCCAGAACGCCGGAAATGCCTGCCACCAATCCTTTGGCGCCCAGCAGCCGAACCACGCCGGTCAGGGCGAGGCGCGACACACCGCCAGTCATCAATGCCATGTGATAGGCCGATATCTTGGCGACAGGCATCGTCGAGCCTGCGCGCCAGATCTTTCTGGCCATCAACATCCGCCACACCAAGGTCATATGCAGCGCCACGACGAATCCAATCCCGGACGCGATCATTACGGCAGTCATGCTGAAGATTGTCGTCACCATCAATGGGGGTTCTGCCGGGCGTGCCGCACATGGATATGCGCGTATTGATCTGTCGCCGGTCTAGGCACGCGGCCCGTGGGGACGTTCCACAAACGTATTCGCCGGATGCTTAGCCTGGGGATCGATGACACCAGCGTCGATATACTCGGTGCTCCGCTGACCCCATACGTTGTGCATTTCTGTAACGTCCAACATATCGATGACAGATACAGAGTGATCGATGTGCTTCAGGTAAAGCTCGCCGCGAAAGTTGAATCCGTCGGCATGTTGCTCGAACGGAAACTCCAGCACGTAGCCTTCAAGGACTTTCCCGTTCCGTAGCTCTATGAGAGCAAGGGAGGTAATGGGCGCCTTGAGTACGACGCGCCTGAGGCGATCGTATTCCTGCCGGCTGACGGTCCACCGAGCCATAACCAGACCTCATCGAATGAGAGACCTGGATGCTAACACTGCCGCAAGCGGTTGCCCAAGCCACAGGCGTGACCCGGTCGATGATTAACGCCCCGGGCCCAAAGCGGCAGCAACGTCCGGCAATAACTTTCCTGTTACAGGGTCGATCACACCGTTGAAGCATGTGCCTTTGATGCCTCGGCTGGTATTGAAGACCGTGGCATCGCACATAGGCGATTTTCCGGCGGAATCATAGGAGTAATACAGCAGATAGCCGATATTGATCGGGCTCGGCATCGAACGCAGATGCTGAATGACCTGATTCTGAAACGCCTCGATCACCTCGGTCCGCGTCATCGGCCCAAAACGGCGCTCGGGATCGGCCTTGTTAAGATCGAGTGTGGCATTGCCGCGCTTTGCCGGCTGGAAATACCATCGATGACTCGACCAGAACGCCGAGCCGGCCTCATTCCACTCGGTGATCCATATGGCTTTTTGCCGGCCATGCGGAAAGGTGGCCGCCTGGCTGGTCAGTTGTGCCGTCGCCTGGGTAACCATGCCGAGGGTCGTATCGGATGATGGATAGATGTGCGTGCCATAACCGTCGACCAGACTGGTGTAGTCGAATGACTTTCCCGTCTTGTCCTTGAAATTCGCCAAAGCCGCGATGAGCGGGGCCGAGTTGCCGCTCGGATTGGACATGCCGAATGTGATGAGCCTGGTATGCGGAAAGTACTCCCTGGCAACCCTGGCGAAGGTAGCCAGAAACGGCGCATAGCCCGCGGCGAATACGTGTACTTGCTCGGCGGTCAGAAACCACTTCCACTGGTGCGCCGCAAATTCGGATGTCTTGGGCATATCCGCATCATTGCAGTAAAGATCGAGTTCGTTACCGATCTCAAAGGCATCGACGGACTCGCCCGCCTGCTTTACCGCTTCAAGATGCGCGCGCAGGTGTTGCTCGAATTTGGACAGATCGATCTTGCTTAAAGGGAACACACCCCACTGGCATCCACTCGCTGCAGGGCTTATGCGATCTTTCGGGTCGAAGTCGCTCGCACTCGCCCCGACGACCGCAAGCACCTTGATGCCGCGGGCGTGCATTTGCCGAACCAGGTCGACAAATAACTGCACATCCTGCGGCGTACCCCCACCAAACCCATCCCGAAACCATTGTGGATGAAGCCTGGCAATGCCATCGAATACGGCGGCTCGCCGTGCCTCGAAGACACCCTTGCCGTTATACGGCCCGTTGAAAGGATAGACATTCGGCTCGGCGGGCGGCGAAAGCGTCCATTCGGTGCTCATGTTTGAGCGGTCGATGCCTGTTTCCAGCTTCGGAAAGGCCGTGGCATCGAACGTCAAGCCAGGAAGGGCTATGACCGACAACGCAATGCCTAGGCATACCCGCGTTATGCAACGCAGCGAAACGTTCATCCAACGCCTCCTGAGCCAGCCCTTGACGAAGCGCAGTCGCCAGGGTCGAAGTCGTATGGACCATAGTGATTGGAAGCCACTTTAACGGCAAGGTGCTCGGCGGATGCTGCCATGAGATGCGTCACGCTGAAATATTTCTGTCATACGCAGACCCTGCGGCGCCCGGCCGGAAAATCTCGAATCATCAAGAGGCGGCATAAACGTCCAATAGCCACGATTCGAACAGAGATAGTGTTGTCCCGTCGTTCGGCAAATCAACTACGTCCAGGCGTCGTCGTTTCGATACGACGCATTTCAGTGCGCGCGACCGCAGCAGCGCAACCAGTGCGTTGATTTTGTCTTAGTTAACAAACTTTGTATCGGGTAATGCACTCCATGACCAACACCGAACTCGCAGCAAAATCCTCCCACCCGCTTCCTGTAGCGGATGGCGACTTCTATCTCGTCAGCCGCACGCTCTCGCCGGAGGACGAAGCGATCCGCCTGAAGGTACGCTCCTTCATGGAGGCGGAGGTACAGCCGATCATCGCGGATTTCTGGGAGCGCGACGAATTCCCCTTCGACCTCCTGCCAAAGATCCGCGCCCTCAACATCATGGGGCTGCCCTATGAGGGATACGGCTGTCCGGGCCGCTCGACCACCCTGATGGGATTCATCATGATGGAGATAGCCCGCGTCGACTGCTCGCTATCCACGTTCTTCGGCGTGCATACGGGTCTGGCGATGGGCTCGATCTATCTATGCGGATCGGAAGAGCAGAAAAAGAAATGGCTTCCGCAAATGGCAGCGCTGGAAAAGGTGGGTTCATTCGGGTTGACCGAACCGCTGGTCGGCTCGGGCACATCCGGCGGCCTTCTGACCACCGCCAAGCGCTCCGGTGACACGTGGACGCTTAACGGCGAGAAAAAGTGGATCGGCAATTCCACCTGGGGCGATCTTACGATCATCTGGGCGCGCGACGTCGACGACGGACAGGTCAAGGGGTTCATCGTCGAGAAAGGGACACCGGGCTTCTCCGTCGAGAAAATCCTGCACAAGATGGCGCTACGCGTCGTGCAGAACGGCCATATCACGCTCACCGATTGCAAGGTCAGCGAGGCCAATCGCCTGTCGAATGCGAATTCGTTCGCCGACACCGCCCGCGTGCTGCGCATGACGCGAGCAGGCGTCGCCTGGGAATCGGTGGGATGCGCTACTGGCGCTTACGAACATGCGCTTCGCTATGCCCAGACGCGAGAGCAGTTTGGCCGGCCGATCGCGAAGTTCCAGCTCGTGCAGGATCTGTTGTTCAAGATGCTCGGCAATATCACCTCCACCCAGGCACTGTGCCTGAGGCTCTCGCAGCTTCAGGACCAGGGACTGATGCGGGACGAGCACGCATCCCTTGCCAAGGGTGTTTGTACGACCCGCATGCGCGAGACGGTCGGTTGGGCGCGCGAGCTCCTGGGCGCCAACGGCATTCTGCTCGACCAGCATATCGGGCGCTTCGTCGCGGACGCGGAGGCGCTCTATTCCTATGAGGGCACGCGCGAGATGAATGCGCTGATCGTGGGCAAGGCGATTACCGGCTTCAGTGCTTTCGTTTGAGTACGGCGCTGCGCCGACTTTCACATCCCCTTCCCTTCTTCCGCTGGCCGGCGATAGCCCAGGCGATCGCCGCCACGGATGGACCTGAATTCGAGACACCCCGATGAACACCGAAGTGATCGATCGCCTTCTCCTGCTGGAAGCCAGACCTCCACGCATGCTGTCTGTCTCGCTAAGCGGCAACCGTGTGGACGTGCTCGTCGATAACCTCGGCGGAACCCCCGATGGCATCGCTGTCGACCATCTCCATGGGCACATCTACTGGACCAATATGGGCGAAGACTGGTCCAAGAATGACGGTTTTATCGAACGCGTCGATTTTGACGGCTCGAACCGTACTACCGTCATTCCTCAAGGGGCCACCTTCACGCCAAAACAGATCCAGGTCGATGCGGAAGCCGGACTGCTTTATTGGTGCGACCGCGAAGGCATGCGCGTGATGCGTGCCCGCACCGACGGCAGCGATATCACGGTGTTGGTCGAGACAGGATCGACCGAGACCGATCGCGCAGACGAGCGCCTGCATTGCGTTGGCATTGCCCTCGACCGCGCTGCCGGCCGTCTTTACTGGACACAGAAAGGACCGCCCAAGGGCGGAAAAGGCCGCCTCCTCAGCGCTCCCATCGATCTGCCCGCAGGCATGTCGCCGCGGAACCGAAGCGACATCACCGTCGTATTCGACAACCTCCCCGAGCCGATCGATCTGGAATGGGACGAGGCGAACAGCCTGCTGTATTGGACCGATCGTGGCGCGCCACCGCTGGGAAACACATTGAACAGGTGTCGTATCGGTCACCGAACGCACGAGTCGCCACAGATCCTGCTTTCCAACCTTGAGGAAGGCATCGGTCTGGCACTCGATGTCGCCACCCAGCAGGCATTCGTCAGCGATCTGGGCGGTTATGTTCGCGTCGCTTCTCTCGATGAATCAAGCGAACCCAAGGTGGTTTTGTCCGGCCGCGGGCTACTGACCGGCATCGCGCTATGGCGCGTGCGCGCACCTTGACGCCATCTACCAGGGCATTTCCTATGTCATCGGCTATCTCTGAATTCAACTTCCAGGCGATTACCTATACGAAGCATGATCTGATCGCATACATCACGCTCAATCGCCCACAAGTGATGAATGCGCTCAACCAGGCCACGATCGCCGAACTGACTGTGGCCTTTGCAAATGCACGCGAAGACGACGACGTTCGCGGAGTCATCCTGACCGGCGCAGGCGGGAAAGCATTTGCGGCGGGCGCGGATATATCCGAATTGGCAAAAGCCAAGCCGACCGATGCCGAGGAACAGGCACGGCGCGGCCAGCAGCTCACGCTTCTGATCGAAACGCTAGGCAAACCCGTCATCGCCGCGGTGAACGGCCTGGCGCTGGGCGGTGGATGCGAACTGGCAATGGCCTGCAGCTTGCGCCTGGCCACGGAAGAAGCACGATTCGGCCAGCCTGAAATCAAGCTTGGCCTGATCCCCGGATTCGGCGGCACCCAGCGCCTGGCACGCTTGATCGGCAAGGCACAGGCGACGCAGCTCATTCTGACCGGAGAGACCATTGCGGCAGCCGAGGCCTATCGGCTTGGTCTTATCAACGAGATCGTCCCGAGCGATCAATTGCTGACCCGGGCCGAGGAGATCCTGCGCCGCATCGGCAACAACGCGCCGCTCGCAGTGCGCTACGCGTTACAGGCCATCACCGAAGGGCTCAACCAGACCGTTCGCGCGGGCATGGATCTGGAAAGCGCCTTGTTTGCGGTGTGCGCGAGCACCGAAGACATGCGCGAAGGCACGACGGCCTTCCTCGAAAAACGCTACCCCGTTTTCAACGGACGTTAATGCACCTTATTCCGCCATCGATCACGTCCGTATCGGCGCATCGCTCGGCCACCCGCTTCTTGAAAGGATCCGAACTCCATGTCTGATGCATCGAACATCTTCTCCGGCCTCAAGGTCGTCGATTTCGCGAGCTTCATTGCCGGGCCCGCTGCAGCGACCATCCTCTCGGACTTTGGCGCCGACGTCATCAAGGTGGAACCACCGGGCGTCGGCGATCCGTATCGCTACTTTACGACCGTACCGCCGAACCCCGTCAGCGACGTCAATTACGCCTGGCAGCTTACCAACCGAAACAAGCGCAGTCTGGCGCTCAATCTGAAGGCCGCCGAATCGCGGGAAGTCGTCGAGCGCCTGGTCCGCTGGGCCGACGTGGTCGTGGTCAATTTTCCCCCGCGCGTCAAGGCCGGACTGGGCTTGAACTATGAAGCCCTCGCTCCGCTAAACCCGCGCCTGATCTATGCGGATATCACCGGTTACGGCAGCCGCGGACCGGAAGCCGATACCCCAGGCTTCGACATTACGGCTTATTGGGCACGCTCGGGATTAATGGAGGTTACCCACGATGCGGGTAGCCCGCCCACCTTGCCCGTCCCTGGCATTGGCGATCATGCGACGGCAACGACGCTCTATGCGTCGATCGTCACTGCACTGTTCGCGCGCGAGAAAACCGGCAAGGGCACACACGTCTCCACGTCCTTGGTCGCCAACGGCATCTGGGCGGCTGGCGCATGGGTCGAGGGCGCGCTCAATGGTGGGCATTTTTTCTCGCAACATGATCGAAACACGCCGCCCAACGCCTTGCTCAATCCCTACCAGACGTCCGACAACCGGTGGCTTCTGATTGTCGCCGCCCAGCAGAAGGATTGGGGCGGCTTTATCCAGGCCATTGGCCAGCCGCAACTGGCCGCGGATCCGCGTTTTGCCGACGGGCGCAAGCGGCTTGAAAACTCGGCGGATCTGGTAAGGATTCTCGATCCGTTGTTTGCAAGCCAGCCGCTGGCTCATTGGAAAAAAGTCTTGAATGAGGGCCGCGTTATTTTCGGCGTCGTGCAGAACGCCGTCGAGATCATCAACGATCCCCAGCTGGAAGCGAACGACATTGTTGTTCCGCTCGAAGGAACCGCCAATCCGCAAGCACGCACAGTCAGCAGCCCGATAGAAATTGCCGGGTTCCCCAAAACAAAGCCGCGAATCGCACCGGAACTTGGCGAGCACAACGAAGAAGTTCTCAAGAGCCTCGATTTCAGCGCGGAAGCGATCGCTCAGCTGCATCGAAGCGGTGCGTTCGGTGATGGCGCTGCATAACGCCATCGCCCGCACGGTTCCGATTTATCAGTCTTGTTTGGTTTGAAGTTAGGAGACGCTGTATGGCAAGGGCGATAAAGAAAGTCGCAATCATCGGTACCGGCGTTATCGGCGCAAGCTGGTCCGCCCTATTCCTCGCGAAGGGACTCGACGTCGTCGCGACGGACGTTGCTCCGAACGCCAAGGCCTCGCTGGAGACATTTATCGCAGCGGCATGGCCTGCACTCGAACGCCTGGGGTTGGCACCGGGCGCGTCGCGAGAGCGCCTGACATTCACGACCGAGCTGGATGTCGCCATCGCCGACTGCGATCTTGTGCAGGAAAACGGCCCCGAAAGAATCGCCTTCAAGCGCGATCTCTATAAGCATCTCGATGAAAAGCTGGCGTCAGACGTCATTATCGCCTCGAGCTCTTCCGGGTTGACGATGAGCGAGATCCAATCCGCCTGCGAACGGCATCCCGAGCGTTGCGTTATTGGCCATCCGTTCAATCCACCGCATCTTGTACCGCTGGTCGAGATTGTCGGTGGGTCCAGGACATCGCCCGAGACGATCGATCGCGCAATGGCGTTCTACAACGGCCTCGGCAAGCGGGCGATCCGCGTGCGCAAGGAAGTACCGGGGCACGTTGCCAACCGGCTGGCCGCGGCGCTCTACCGTGAAGTCACTTATCTCGTATCCGAAGGCGTCGTGGACGTCACCGATGTCGATGCCGCCATCTCCTGGGGGCCTGGCCTGCGCTGGGGAATCATGGGGCCTAACCTGCTTTATCACCTGGGCGGTGGTGCTGGGGGCATCGAGCATTTCTTCGACCAGTTCACCGGGCCGATGACCGCATGGTGGAACACGCTGGGGACACCGGAGATCACGCCGGAAGTTCGCGCGACAATTATCGAGGGGGTGCGTGCTGAAGTTCAGTCCCGTTCGATTCCGGAGTTGGAGGCGTATCGAGATGAAATATTGCTTGGTTTGCTGGAATTGAGGAAAGGCGAACGCTGAGGATCTGGATCCATGGCGATAGAAAAAAGCCCGCTACTTAAGCGGGCTTTTTCTTTTTAAAAGCCCCTCCCACTCGTCATCCCGGCGCAGGCCGGGATCCAGTGGCTTCGGTTGTCGGTTTTCGCGACAGATCCAAGCTCTGAAGCGACAACCTACCGATAACGTCACTGGATCCCGGCCTGCGCCGGGATGACGATTAGGTTAGGTTTTCTGAAACTCCCGGAAATTACTCCTATGAAGCAACACGAAAGAGTAGAAAAGATTTACCGGAAGTGAGCTTGGCCGGCGAGCGGCATTCGTCGAAAGTATTTGCCTCACCGCACCCCAAGCCTGCCAACGTAACGAGGAGACGCGTCATGTCCATCACTGCTACCCCGACCCCGGGCAAGACCCTGCTGACACCGCGCGATCATGCCCTGGTCATGATCGACTTCCAGTCGCAGATGTCGTTCGCCACCCATTCGATTGACGCCATCACTCTGCGCAACAACGCCGGCCTCGCTGCACGCGCGGCGGCCAGCTTCAAAGTTCCCACCATTCTGACGACGGTGGCGGCGAAGACCTTTTCCGGTCCGATGTTCAACGAGGTCACCGACCCGTTTCCTGGCCAGGCACTTCTCGATCGCACCTCGATGAACACCTGGGAAGATACCGCGGTGATCAAGAAGATCAACGAGATCGGCAAGAGCCGTATTGTCCTGGCGGGCTTGTGGACGTCGGTATGCATCGTCGGTCCTGCGCTGTCGGCACTGGATCAGGGTTTCGAGATCTATGTGATCGCCGACGCTTGCGGCGATGTCTCCGTCGAAGCACACAACCGCGCGATCGAGCGCATGGTGCAGGCTGGCGCTCGCCCGATGACGGCCCTGCAATATCTGCTCGAATTGCAGCGCGACTGGGCGCGTGCCGAGACTTATGAAAGCACCACCGGTATCGCCAAGCAGTTCGGTGGTGCTTATGGCCTTGGCGTCACCTATGCCAAGAGCATGTTCGGGGCGCACGAAGGTTGATGCCGTGTGCAGGCGGTGACGTCACATCACCGCCCCGAGACGGGGAGTCGGTCATGAAGTCTTATCTGCTTTCCTTTGCCGCGGGGCTATTGGTGGGCTGCATCTACAGCCTCATCAGGGTACGCTCGCCTGCCCCGCCGCTGATTGCTCTTATCGGGCTGCTGGGGATTCTGCTTGGCGAGCAAAGCCCGTCGCTGATCAAACACTTCTTTACCAAAGAAGACGCAAAGACCAGCCAGGCCAGCGGTCAGCTATCGAAGACGAACACCGATCTTGAGGGTAAGTCATGAGCAGTCGACAGGTTTCGCCCGAACTCATCCTGTACAACGGTCGGTTCACCACACTCGATCGCGGCAAAGCTGCAGCCACGGCCGTTGCCATCGCCAATGGCGTATTCACCGCCATCGGCGACGAGGCGGACATCCTGTCCCTGGCGAGCTCCAATACCCGGTTGATCGACCTCCATGGCCGCCGCGTATTGCCCGGCCTGATCGACAACCACCTGCACATCATCCGCGGCGGCCTGAACTACAACATGGAGTTGCGTTGGGACGGCGTTCGTTCGCTCGCCGACGCGATGGACATGCTCAAGCGCCAGGTAGCGATTACACCACCGCCGCAGTGGGTGCGCGTGGTGGGCGGCTTCACCGAACACCAGTTCGTCGAAAAACGTCTGCCCACCATCGCGGAGCTCAATGCCGTAGCACCGGACACTCCGGTATTCCTGCTGCATCTATACGATCGCGCCTTGCTCAATGGCGCCGCCTTGCGTGCCGTGGGCTATACCCGCGACACGCCCGCGCCGCCGGGCGGAGAGATCGTGCGCGATAGCGACGGCAATCCGACCGGCCTGCTGCTGGCCAAGCCGAATGCGGCCATTCTCTATGCCACGCTGGCTCGCGGCCCCAAGCTCCCCTTCGACTATCAGCTCAACTCCACGCGTCATTTCATGCGCGAGCTCAACCGGCTCGGCGTCACCGGCGCTATCGATGCCGGCGGTGGTTCGCAGAACTATCCCGACGACTATGCCGTGATCCAGCGGTTGGCCGACGATGGGCAGCTCACCATTCGCCTGGCCTATAACCTGTTCACGCAAAAACCCCAGGCGGAGAAGGACGACTTTCTCAACTGGACGCAACATTCCAGGTACAAGCAGGGCGACGATTATTTCCGTCATAACGGCGCCGGCGAGATGCTGGTGTTCTCCGCCGCCGACTTCGAGGACTTCCGCGAACCGCGGCCGGACATGCCGGCTCAGATGGAGGACGATCTTGAAGGTGTGGTGCGCATCCTGGCCGAGAACCGCTGGCCCTGGCGCATGCATGCCACTTACGACGAGACGATCAGCCGTGCGCTGGATGTGTTCGAACATGTCAACAAGGAGATTCCGCTGCAAGGCCTGCACTGGTTCATCGATCATGCCGAAACGATTTCGGATCGTTCGATCGACCGCATCGCGGCGCTCGGTGGCGGCGTTGCCGTGCAGCACCGCATGGCCTACCAGGGCGAATATTTCGTGGAGCGGTATGGATCGCTCGCCGCGGAAGCAACGCCTCCGGTCGCAAAGATCCTCGACAAGGGCGTACCCGTTTCGGCCGGCACCGATGCCACCCGCGTGGCCTCCTACAACCCATGGGTATCCCTGGCGTGGCTGGTCACCGGGCGTACGGTGGGCGGGTTGCGCCTGTACCCGCAGCGCAATTGCCTGGACCGCGAAACCGCGCTACGCATGTGGACCGAAAACGTCACCTGGTTCTCCAACGAAGTCGGCAAGAAGGGGCAGATCAAGGTGGGCCAGTTCGCCGACCTGATCGTGCCCGATCGCGACTTCTTCGCATGCGCGGACGACGAGATTGCCGATACCGTGTCGGAACTGACCATGGTCGGCGGCAAGATCGTCTACAGCGCCGGCAACTTCAGCGGATTCCAGGAAGTGACCGTACCTGCGGCCATGCCGGACTGGTCGCCGGTGCGTCGTTTCGGCGGCTATGCAGGCTGGGCCGACGAGGCCGCTCGCGCGAAGCGCGTGGCCGCTCCCGCTTGTGGGTGCGCCCATACCTGCGGCGTGCACGGTCACGATCACGCTCGTTCGTGGTCGAGCCACGCGCCGGTCGATGACCTCAAATCGTTCTGGGGCGCATTAGGTTGCGCCTGTTGGGCGGTGTAGGCATGCGTACCTGGACTCCACCATTGCTGCTGCAGCGCGTCGCGCTATTGCTGCTGTGTGCGGCTTATCTGCAAGGCGGTATCGACAAAGCATGGGATTTCCACGGCGCGGTTGCCGAAACGATCCATTTCGGACTGCCGATACCGGCACTGGTTACGGCGCTGACCATCGTGATCGAATTGGGTGCCCCGGTGCTTATCGTCACCGGCTTTTATCGGTGGGCAGGAGCGCTGGTGCTGGCCAGCTTTACGCTGATGGCCACGTTTCTGGCCAACCGTTTTTGGGAACTACCGCTCGCACAGCGTTTCCCGATCGAGAATGCCTTTTTTGAGCACCTCGGGCTGGTCGGCGGCTTCTTGCTGGTAGCTTGGCATGATCTGCGAGACCGCCACACCAAGGTTTCTTTCACTCCATCCTGATCCGGAGTTAGACATGCGTATTTCCTCTTTCTTGCTGACAGCCTTATGGGGTGTCGGTCTGGCGTTGTCCGCGACCGCAACCTCCTCGCAGGCACGCGACGCCTCGGCCACGCCTGTGGTGGCGGTGGGCTCGCAGTACGACACCACCCATGTCTACGTCGCGCCCACGGATGTCGACCGTTTCGCCCAAAGCTTCCTCGCCACCTTCGGTGGGCAGAGCACGAAGCAAGGTGTTGCCCAGGTCACGCCAACACCCAGCAGCACTACCACGCAGCTGCTGCAGACACCGGTGGGCACCGTGTCGTTATTCGGTTTCAAGACGCCTATTCCGCGTCCGTTCGGCGACGAACGTACCGGTTACCTGGTGAAGGACATGGACGTGGCCATTCGTGCAGCTCGTGCAGCAGGTGCCGACGTTATCGTCTCGACGTTTCCCGATCCGATCGGTCGCGATGCGGTCATCCAGTGGCCGGGTGGCGTGAACATGCAATTGTATTGGCACACCACGCCGCCGAACTACGCGGCATTCCAGACCGTGCCGGAGAATCGCGTCTACGTCTCGGCTGACCGCGCGGACGCGTTCGTACGCAGCTTTCTTGCCTTTTCGCATGGCAAGGTCGTCTCCGACAATCCCCATGCGCCCGGGATAGAGATCGGCCGATCCGGCGATACGTTCCGCCGAATCCGTATCGAGTCGACCTTTGGCAAGATGTCGGTGCAGGTCACCGATGGGCACCTTCCGTGGCCCTATGGTCATGAAATGACCGGCTACGAAGTCCCCCATCTGGCCGACACGCTCGCCAAGGCCAAAGCCAGCGGTGCCAACGTGCTGGTGGAGCCCTATACCGCCGACGGGCGACAGATCGCCATGATTTTGTTCCCGGGCGGCTACGTCGCGGAAGTCCATGCGGCGATCGGACAGTAAGACGCACCCATCGCTACGCGACACCCTTGCCCGTGGTGTCGTGTGCGGGCTGCTTGCCCTGCTCCCGGTGGCAACGGTTTATGCGCAGGACAGTGCCCCAATCCGCCCCACGCCCATGTTCAGTCGCTGGCAGGAGGACTGGTCGGCACTGGCCGATCCGTCCCTGCGAAATCGGCCAGGCGATGCGCTGAAATACATTCCGCTTGCCGCCGACGATCCGTCCAGCTATCTCTCGCTGGGGCTGAACCTGCGTGAGCGCGTGGAATACAACGACGCCGTGGGGTTCGGTGTTGACGCTAACCGGTCGGACAGCTACCTCATTCAACGTCTCCAGGTGCATTCCGACCTCCACTTCAATTCGCATTGGCAGCTGTTTACCCAGCTCGAGGATGCACGCGACTACGGCAAGCAGGTCACCACGTCGGCCGACCGCAATCCCGTCGACTTGCGTCTCGCCTTTGTTGCATACAACACCACCATCGGCGACGACACGTTCAAGTTCCGGGCAGGCCGCCAGGAGTTTGCCTTCGACTTGCAGCGCTTCGTGTCGCTACGTGACGGTCCCAATGTACGCCAGGCATTCGACGCGATATGGGCAGGTTGGGAAACACGGTCCTGGCATGTCATCGGTTTTATCAGCCAGCCGGTGCAGTATCGGGATGCCCAGGATTTCGACGACTATTCCGATCCGCATCTGCGCTTCAACATGGTCCGGGCGGAGCATCTGCTGTTCGGCACACAGGAGCTGTCCGCCTACTACGCGTTGTACTCCCGGGACAACGCGCGTTACGTCGACGCCAGTGGAAGAGAGTCGCGCCATATATTCGATGTCCGCTACGCCGGCGCCGCCCACGGTCTGGACTGGGATCTGGAAACCATGATCCAGCGTGGCTCGGTCGGCGCCAGCGACATTCGCGCCTGGGCCATCGGCACACGCGCGGGCTATACCTTTGCCGCAACGTCCTGGCAGCCGCGCCTTGGTTTGCAGCTGGACGCGGCATCGGGCGATCGCCATGGCGCGGATCACACCGTAGGCACCTTCAACCCGCTGTTCCCCAATGGGTACTACCTCACGCTCGCGGGCTATACCGGGTACGTCAACTTCATCCATGTAAAACCGTCGGTGACGGTCAAGCCCGTAAGCCGGCTCACGCTAACCGCGGCGTTCGCGCTGCAGTGGCGCCAGACCACCGCCGATGCCGTGTATACGCAACCCAATATTCCCATCCCCGGTACGGCCGGTCACGGTGGCCGCTGGACGGGAAGTTACGGCCAGCTTCGTGGCGACTATGCGATCAACACCAACCTCGTGGCTGCGCTGGAAATGGTGCATTTCGCGATTGGCGATGCCCTGCGCCGTGCCGGTGCGCACAACTCCAACTATCTGGGTATGGAGCTGAAGTATCTATGGTAATCGGTACGCAAAAATCCATAACCGTGGATGTGCCACAGAGATCGAGCACCCCGCCTCGGCGCATCTCCTAGTACTCTTGGTCTATCTCCTTCCTCGGACAATTCGGGACCCGGTGATCGGAGTAAAACATGAAGGGCAAGCCCAGATAGCGCGGAGGGAGGACGCTCCCGTGTCATCTTTATCTGCCGAACGGCAAAGCGCCGCGGGCTGAATCTTTGGGTTCCCATGCGCGTACCCGGGGCCGCGCATGGGTATCGTCTTGAGGGTTGTGTGGAATGCATTTCATTGGCCGTGCAATGACACGTCTGTTCGTGTGGCTCGCCTGCACCGTGCTGATCACGCTTGGCGTGCCGTCCATTGCGCGAGCTACCGAGCCGCCTCATGTTATTGCTCCACTGGCCCCACAATCGCCCTACCGTTACAGCTTGCCGCAATTCCAGCACCGGTCTTATCTCTCTCGGGATGGTGCACCGGCGAACGCGCAGGCGATGGTCCAGACACCCGATGGGTTTCTGTGGATCGGCACACAGAGCGGCCTGTTTCGATTTGACGGCGTGCGATTCGATCGCAGTCCCACCGACTTGCTGCCGAAGACCAATATTTCGATCTTGTTTGCCGAGCCCAATGGCGATTTGTGGATCGGTTACACCTTCGGCGGCGTCAGCGTATTGCATCAAGGCAAGCTAGCGAGTGTGCCGGATGCGGCGCTCCCCGGCGGTAGCGTGCTCGGCCTGGTACGCGCGAAAGATGGTTCCCTCTGGATGGCCTCGACTCGCGGCGTCGCCCGGCAACGCGACGGGCATTGGGAAAAGGTTTCCCGCCCCAACGACGGCGACCCGACACACGAGCCCCAATGGCTCGGTGACATCAATGGCCGCATCTATCTCTTCGAGTCCCAGGCCGCCTATGCCCTCGACGATAAAACAGGGCAACTGCAGGCGACGGATGTAGCAAAGGCCAAGCACGATCGGCTGGGCCTCCCGGCATCTGTTTCCTGGAATGACACCTACAACCTGTACTGGGCAAGTTTGCGCGACCCTTCCGGCGCACTCTGGGTGACCAGGGAGGATCGAGAAGGCATCACGCGAGTTCGCTGGAAAAACAACGAAGAGGCCATCGCCGGCGAGGAGCACTTCGGCAAGGCCGAAGGCTTGAGCGGAGAGTATGGGCTGTTCTATTTCATGGACCGTGAGGCCAATGTCTGGGTGGCGACCGAACAAGGCATCGATCGTTTCAGCGTGAGCAAGTTCACCCCCGTCGTTTTTCCAGAAAGAATGTCCGACCTGACCATAGCGGCGGATCATAGCGGTGGGTTATGGGTGGGGAGCCTTAGAGAAAACGCGCTCCATCTCGAAGGCGAGGCGCCTGCCGTACGTATTGAAGGCATGGGTCCGGGCTCCGACTGCTCCATGGTGGATCGCAAGGGCGCCGTGTGGATGGTCGGGTACGCCGATCTGGAAGTCTATGACGGGGTGCGTGTTACGCACATATCGCCCCCGCCAGGCACGCTGAAAAACGACCACGGCCAGGAGGTGCTTCAAGCCTGTCAAAATCTGGCGGAAGACGCCGCGGGAAATATCTGGTTTTCGGCAGCAAAGGTGGGCGTCTTTCGCCGCGCTGATGGCACCTGGCAGCTTAATGGTGGACTCAAGGATTTGCCTTCAGGGCCCTCGATTCGCGTCATCGCCGATGACAAGGGACGCATATGGCTCGGCTACCCCAACAACCGTATCGCGATGGTCGATCATGATCGAGTGACGATCTATGGCAGCGACGATGGGCTGGCGATCGGCAATGTGTTGAGTCTTTATATACGAGGCGCGCATGTCTGGGCAGCGGGAGATACCGGCATCGCCTATCTTGCTTCCAACAACCGGTTCGTTGCTTTCCGTGCCGATGGGGGCAATGCATTGCGCGGCATCTCCGGCATCGTTGAAACCGCCGGAGGAGATCTCTGGTTAAACAGTACGGATGGTGTCTACCGAATCGCGGCCAACCAGATCGAAGCCGTCCTGCGTAACCCTGGGTACCAACCCTCCTATGAGCTATTTACCCAGGACGACGGCATCAATGGACAACCCAAAGCGGTTCGACCCGGGCCTTCCATGGTCCAAAGCACCGATGGACGCATCTGGGTGGCGACAAAGCAGAATCTGTCCTGGATCGATCCGTCGCACATCCGATACAACAAAGTGGCTCCGGCGATCACGATCAGCGGCTTCACCGCCAACGGCAAACCATGGCCGCTATCTTCGATCCCGACGCTTCCGCCGTTGACAGCCAATCTCCGCATCGACTACACGGCGCCCGCACTATCCATGCCTGAGCGCGCGCGCTTTCGATATTGGCTTCAAGGCGTAGACAATGACTGGCAGGAAGCGGGGGGACGACGCGAAGCCTTTTACACCAGCCTTCTGCCTGGCACCTATCACTTCCAGGTGCTGGCTATCAATGAGGATGGCGTTGCCAGTCTTGCGCCGGCCAGCTTCACTTTCAAAGTGCAGCCGGCGTTTTATCAAACCGTCTGGTTCAAGTCGCTCCTGGTGGGCCTGGCCGCGCTGTGCGCCTGGTGCCTTTATGCTTTGCGGGTGTCATTCATCGCGCGCAGATACCGCCTGCTCATGCATGAGCGTTCGGCGGAGCGGGAGCGCATTGCCAGGGATCTGCACGACACGCTTCTGCAGGGGATGCAGGGCATACTCCTGCAAATCGAGTTGTGGACGCGCGGCCCCACCCTGTCCGATGCGCAGCGAGACAGTGCGTCGAAGATAGAAGAAAAGATGCGCAGCATGCTGATCGAGGGACGCGACACCATCAGCGCGCTTCGACAATCACAGGACCACCAGGTCAGTTTCATTGCCGAATTGCTTGTGGTCGGCAATGAGGCCGCTGCTCAATCGGACACGAGGTTTTCGCTCCGTCTGATTAATGATCCACGCGACCTGCTTCAAGACGCATGCGAAGAAGTGCTCGCGATAACCCGTGAGGCGATCCTCAATGCCTTCAGGCATGCCAACGCGGAAGCGGTGTGGGTGACCGTCGACTACGAACAGCACGCATTGATCATAACCATCTGCGATAACGGTATTGGGGTGTCGGAACAGCGTATCGAAGAACGGCAAAAGGACGGCCATTGGGGCATTGCCGGCATGCGGGAGCGAGCTGGCAAGCTGCGCGCGCAGCTTATGGTGACCAGTGCTCCTGATAAGGGGACCGTGGTGGAGCTGGCGGTTCCTCGACGTCGCGCTTATACGTCGGCGCCGTTTTTTATTCGTCTTGGTAGGGCTCTGGTGAGGAAGTGGAAGAGCCTACTAGGCGGACACGCGCACCATTAGAGCAAGTACAGGATTGAAAAATAGATTCGGGAACCCGAGGAAATTCCCCTAATCGTCATCCCGGCGAAGGCCGGGATCCACTCCTCAGGGTATAGGCTTGCCATGCACAGTCTGACAAGCGAAGACTGAGGGATGGATCCCGGCCTTCGCCGGGATGACGAATCGGGACGGTCTTTGGAAGTCCGCTTCAATCATGCGCATTGTGAGCAGTCGCTTTACCCGTTTCCTTCAACAACAAGGAAACCAAGAGCGCACCAACCACGATCAACACCCAAAACAACGTCGAATGAAAGAAATGCAGTTGGGGATCGATGGTCGAGTCGCCTACCGACTTGCCCAGCTTGCTGGCAAACACCGGCCCGATCAGCGCGGTCACCCCAAAAGTAATGAAATTAATCGCACCGGTCGCGCTGCCCTTGACGTTGTCCGGATTGGCTTCCTTGATGATCGTATAGGGAATCATCGCAGCACCCGACGCTATACCGAAGGCAAGCAAGGTCAACCAGGCAGGCAGGATGCCGGGAGCAAAGGTCAACTGCAGCGCGCAAACGAGCATCAGGCAGATGCCGATGATGAGAGCCCGTTTGCGTCGACCCAAGGCATCCGCGAGCCAGCCGAATAGCGGACAGCCCAAAACCCAGCCGAGCGGCACCATGGAAATGGCAAACACCGCATCGTGATAGCTGAACACCCGGTCCACCTGAAAGAACCGAACACCCCACACCATATCCCCGATCGTCGTCGGCGCGAACAGCAGCCCGGACACCAGGCCGCATAGATAGGATTGGGGATTGCTGAACACTACTTTGTACGGCGCAAGAAAGTTTCCGTGCGCTGCAGAACTTCCGGCGGCCGGCTCCCTGGGCGTCATCGTGAACAGCACGCCTGCCACGATAAGCACGACAATGCCAAGCCCCACCCAGAATGTCGCCACCGTTACGACGCCATGAACGAGCGGTCCGACGGCAATCTGCCCCATCGATCCACCCAGCATGCCGAAGCATTGCGTAAAGCCGATGGCCGTCGCCAGTTTCTTGGCCGAGAATCCATGCGAGGCCAGGTAGACGGCGCCGGTAAACGCGAAGGCGGATCCTGCGCCCTGCAGCAATCGCCCTGCACCGCCGACGCTGGTCGTGGGAACAGCGAACAGCATGCAGCCAAGTGCGAGCAACAGCATGCCCATGGGGACAACATACTTGGCGCCCCAGCGGTCCAACAGGACACCCGCCACGAGGCTGGTCGTCGAATAGGTGTAGTAGTACAGGCCCAGGATGCCGCTTAAACCTAGAACGCTCACGCCAAAGGCTTGCGCAAGCTCCGGCATCATGACAGCCGGCGAAGAACGCGATGCGTACTCCAGAAAATAAAATACGGCGGCCAGGCCCCATGCCATGGCGTAGACCTTCGCATAGGCCGATGAAGTTGTATTAGGGCTGTCAGCGCTCATCACCGTCCCCGAATGACCATGAGCGCACTCTAGCGATTCGGCGACGGCTTATCGTTACCCTAAAGAGTACATATCCGTCTCACGACGGACCATTTTGTCCACGGCGAAGCAGGCTTATACAAGCGCCTGGCTAAGCACGCTTTTTCACATCCGATCGACGCCCCGCCGAGGGTGTCCATAAGACACGAGGTTTCAAGCAGACAGGACCTCTGGGGATGACGAGGCTGACCGAGGTCCCACGGGAGAGCTGGCTCTTGATCGTCAGCCTACCTCTCAGTTTCTCGGCCCGCTCGCGCATGCCGGCAATGCCCCAATGGCCTTCTTTTCGGCGGAACTCGATGTACTGTTCGCTGACACCGATGCCATTGTCCTGGATCGAAATCTTCAGCCCGCGTTTCGCATATCGGACGACCACCAGGATGGCTTTCGCCTGAGAGTGCTCGAACGCATTGCGCAGACCTTCGCGAACAATGGCCAACACCTCGACGCGCACCTTCAAGGGGAGTCTCCAGGGTACGCCTCTGATTCTCAGCGTGAAGTCTACCTTCGAATCCGAGGCCGCTCGCTCTCCCATCTCCAGCACGGCCGCCATCCAGTCCTTTTCGTCGTCATCGGGAAAACGCAGCGCACTGATCGCATTGCGACCGTCCACGACGATGTCACGCAGCTTGCGCTCGATCCTCATCGCGCGCTCGCGCTCCTGTTCCGGCAGCCTCGACGAAAGCACTTCAAGTTCAAGAAGGATGCCCTGAAGGCCCTGTAGCAGCGTGTCGTGCAGTTCCCTGGCTATGCGTTTGCGCTCGGCGCGCCGCTCGTCTTCCAGAAAACGGGCACCTTTCTCCGTGCGTCTTAGTCGCAACCTGTTCAAGTTCCAAAGCGCAAGAACCAACGCGATCCCAGCACCCAGCGATCTCACCCAATTTGAGTAAGAAATGGACAACCCATGCCACACAAACACCACCTTATTAGCCGCCCCCGCTGCTTTGGGGCAACTTTTATCAGCATGTCTCCTTGATAAGAATTGGAAGAATCTCGACTTTTTTTGTAAAAAAACACAACGCCGACGGACGCGACGCGTCAGCGTCGCGCACCGGTGAACTAGCTGTCTAGGCTGCTTTTCTAAACCATCCTTACAAGCTGCACTTGCGCAGGCTTGTCGCTACATACAGCTTGGTAAGCCACGCGGGATCTTCGAGACTCCCGCCGGTGATCTCCTGGATGCGCTCGAGCCTGTAGTTCAGCGTGTTGGGGTGAATCCCCAGGATCAAGGCGGTTGGCTTGCGCTTCTGGCATTGCTCCAGATAGCACTCGAGGGTTCTCAACAGGTCCGGCTCGTGCGACAGGCGCTCGATCAGCGACTCCAGATAGCGCAGTACGTTATCCGACCGCCTGGCGCCTTCGTTCAAGGCAATGTCCGAATATCTGTAGACGCCTTCGCCAGCACCGATGCGTTCGCCCACTTCCAACGCCTTGGCGGCTTCGTCCACGGAGCCGGACCAGCCGGATGGCCCCTGCCCCATCATTCCCACGCCCACCTGCCTGAGCTCCGGAATGTTCTCGATCAGGCGCCCGGCCAGTTCCCCCATCCTCCGGTCGCTGGCAAGCAGGGAATCGCCACGGATGCATGGAACCCAGACGATCAACCGCCCGCGATACGTCACCCTCACAAGATCCGCCACATTGACCTTTGCCATGCGCGCCACGGTGAGCAGTATCCGGTCCAGCTCCGCCTCCACGCGAGACGGCAAGGTATCGGGCACATTGGCGTTGAATGCAAAGGCCACGCGGGCGATCGTCGGATCGATGCCGATGGTCTCCGACACCCGGCTGAACTCGGTGACGTCTCCCGATGCACTGAAGATCAGATTGCAAAGTTCGTATCGCAGGGCATCCTTCCATCGAGACTGCTCGTACTGCTCTTCCATGTAGGCAGCCGCGATAGCCTGGGCCATTTCGTCGAAGTGATCGAGGAGATACGGCGACAGGTTGAAAAGAAGTTCGTTCTGGACGTCCGGGTGCTCTGCACCAAATTCCAGATAAATAGCCCACAGTTCTTTTGAGCCGACCCGGTAGGCCCTGAGCAACGATGCCAGCTCAACGCCTTGATGGACGCGCCGCCGCCCGAGATTTCGAAATACCTCCATGTCTTCGTCGGAGGGATATTCGCCCGTCAACATGGTCTTGCACCAAAGTATCGCCGAAAACCGAATCGACTCCATGAAGTCGTTCCTGGTGCTCGGCGGAAGCTTGGCGTAGACCGGGTCGCTTTGAGTGATCGCCTTATAAGAGCGCTCGACGATGACCGTCGGATCGCGCTCATAGGCAGCTGTCATTTCGCGAAGCTTTCCCGTTACCCGTGGAATTTTCATGGTTACACCGACGCAGATATAAGTGGATAGAGTTCCAAATCCATGGCCGGATGAAAAGTATCCGCGACGGTGAAGATGGGTCACGTGGCTGCAGTTTAGTCCTTTGGGGAGGGTCTAAAAATCGGCCGTTTGGTAGGACAACCGCCATGATCGGATGCGCAGCCACCCTGCCGGGTTGCGGTCGCGACTGAAGTCGCTCCTACAAACTCAGGCAGGCATGGCTAGCTTGTAGGAGCGACTTCAGTCGCGACCGTCCCTTAGAAGCCCGCCATGCATACGGTTATCGCGCCCTCCCAAAAATCAACGCTGCATCTGCATCAAATGCTCCATCGGAAGCATGTTCCGATTGAGATGCCCCATGATCCATATGGACCCGACGACGACGATCGCAATGATCAGCATCGCGGCCGCGAACGCCGTGACATTGATCTTCTGGGCAGGCGCGGTGTTGATATGCAGAAAGAAGATCAGGTGCACCAGCATCTGCGCAATCGCCAGAACGGCCAGCGCGGCCACCACGCTGAAAGGAGCCATGTTCGTATTGGGTGCGATGACAAACGCGGCGATGGTCAGCGCAATGGCCGAGACATAGCCGATGATGTAGCCACGGAGGCTGCCATGTGCCTCTCGGCCTTCCAGACCCGGCGTGTTCGAATCCCCGCGCTGAGCGTCGTGCCGCTGCTGTGTTGTCATAGATAGCCTCCGACCAGATAGACAAACGTAAAGACGCCGATCCAGACCACGTCCAGGACATGCCAGAAAAGGCTGAAGCACAGGAAACGACGCAGGATGGCCGGCGTGAATCCGCGCAGCAGGAATTGAACTAGCAGCACGCCGAGCCATAGGAGGCCGCATGTCACGTGCAACCCATGCGTACTCACCAGCGTAAAGAACGACGAGAGGAAAGCGCTGCGTCCGGGCCCATCGCCTTTCGCTATAAGATCGGCGAACTCGTGAATTTCCAAAGTCAGAAATGCAAGACCAAGCACGCCGGTCACCAGAAATCCGACCAACGCAACAAACTTATTACGCCGATCGCACGCCAACATGGCGATACCGCAGGTAAAACTGCTGGTCAGCAGGCAGGCTGTCTCGATAAAGGCATTACGCGAACTGAAAAGCATGTGCCCGTCAGGACCACCGTCCGTTGCCGTCCTGAGCACGGCAAACACGGCGAACAGTGCGGCAAACAGAATGCCGTCGCTCAGAAGATAAAGATAGAAGCCAAAACCGGTGACATGCTGCCTGGACGGGAGTTGCACTCCCGGCTCCTCCGACGGCATATCCAATGAAGCAACATCGCTAGACATAAGTCCGTCCTTTACAGATCAGGCAGCGTGCGGGTTGGCGCGTTCGAGTCGGCCGACTTCCGCCGCCGACAGCTCAAATTCGTCCTCTTCGTCCCAGGACGACCACACGATCAGCGCGAAGAATGCGACGAGTGCCAACACACCCATCCACCAGATGTGCCAGATCATGCCGAAGCCACCGATGACGGCGAAGAAACTGACAAAGAAGCCAAGCCCCGAATTCTTCGGCATCTCGATCGCCTCAAGCGGTTGGGCCAAGGCGGTCGCGACCTCCTGCTTCACTTCCCAGTACGCATCGAGACCGGCCACTTGAGGAACCCGCGCAAAGTTGTAGGGCGGAGGCGGCGATGCCGTCGACCATTCCAGCGTGCGCCCATCCCATGGATCTGCACCTGCGCGCAACGTCCCGCGTTTTTTGATGCTCCATACCAGTTGAACGACCTGGAGAAGAATGCCGATAAAGATCAGGACAGCACCAGCCTCGGCAACGAGGAGATAAGGCAACCACGCAGGATTGTCGTAGTGGTTCATGCGGCGGGTCATGCCCATGAAGCCCAGGATGTAGAGCGGCATAAAGGCAAGGTAGAAACCGACGAACCAGCACCAGAATGCGGCTTTTCCAAGACCTTCATGGAGGCGAAAGCCAAAGGCCTTCGGAAACCAGTATGTCAGCCCCGCGAAGCACCCGAAGACGACACCACCGATAATCACGTTGTGGAAATGCGCGATCAGGAACAGGCTGTTGTGCAGCACGAAGTCAGCCGGCGGCACCGCCATCAGCACACCGGTCATGCCGCCTATGGTGAACGTCACCATGAAACCGATGGTCCACAGGACCGGCGAGGTGAAACGCACGCGGCCACCGTACATGGTGAACAGCCAGTTGAAGATCTTCACGCCTGTGGGTATGGCGATCACCATGGTGGTGATGCCGAAGAAACCATTGACGTCCGCGCCCGATCCCATCGTGAAGAAGTGATGCAGCCAGGTCGTGAATGCCAGGAGGGTGATGACCATGGTCGCCACGACCATGGACCGGTAGCCGAACAGCGGCTTACGGGAGAAGGTGGAAATGACCTCCGAGAACACGCCGAAGGGCGGAAGAATCAGGATGTAGACCTCCGGATGCCCCCATGTCCATATGAGGTTGATGTACATCATCGGGTTTCCACCACCGTCGTTGGTGAAAAAGTGCGTGCCCAGGTAGCGATCCAGCAGCAGCATCGCGAACGTCGCCGTCAGGATCGGAAACGCCGCGACAATAAGCATGTTGGAGGCCAGCGCCGTCCAGGTGAACACGGGCATCATCGACAGACGCATGCCCGGGGCGCGCAGTTTCAATATCGTCGTCACCAGGTTCACGCCCGATAGCAGCGTGCCGACACCCGATATTTGCAGCGACCAAAGATAATAATCGACCCCTACTCCCGGGCTGAAAGGCAGCTCGGAGAGCGGCGGATACGCCAGCCACCCGGTGCGGGCGAACTCGCCGATACCGAGTGACAGATTGATCAGCAGCGCACCGGCGGCGGTCAGCCAGAAGCTGACGGAGTTGAGCACCGGAAAGGCGACGTCGCGTGCGCCGATCTGCAAGGGCACGACGAAATTCATCAGCCCCACTACGAACGGCATCGCCATGAAGAAAATCATGATCGTGCCATGCGCGGAAAAGATCTGGTTGTAGTGCTCCGGCGGAAGAAAGCCGTGCGCATTGCTGCTCGCCAACGCCTGCTGCGAACGCATCATGATGGCGTCGCTGAACCCGCGAAGCAGCATCACCATGGCCAGCAGCGTGTACATGATGCCGATCCGCTTGTGGTCGACCGTGGTGATCCACTCGGTCCACAGCCAGTCCCATTTTCGCTTGTAGGTGATCAGGCCAAGGATCGCCAGGATGCCAAAGATGAGCACCAGGCACGTACCCATGATGATGGGCTGGTCGAAAGGGATGGCGCTTAGCGTAAGCTTTCCGAACATGTCATTGCTCCGATCGAGCCGATGTAAGCGTGGCGCCTGGGGTGCTTACGGAGACGCCTGAGGTCGATTCCGGTCGCTTTGTGGCATGGTCGATGGCGTGATCGAACAGAGCGTCGGACACCGGGAAGTAGTAAGCGACCGGGCCGACTTTGTGATCCGCCGCCAACTGGTCATACGTGGCCGCGTCCAGTCGCGCAGCTGCCGACTTGGCCCGCTGAACCCACGTCTCGAAACCCGCCGAGTCGGTCGCGAGAACCTGGAAATGCATGTCGGAGAAGCCATCGCCACTGAACTGGGCCGACAGCCCGCGGTAGTTGCCAGGTTCGCTCGCCTGCAATTGCAACTGCGTCTGCATGCCAGGCATGGCGTATATCTGGCCACCCAGCGAAGGAATGAAGAACGAGTTCATCACGGTCGCCGAGGTGAGCTTGAAGGAGACCGGGGTGTCGACGGGTATCGCCAGCTCATTGACACTGGCAATGCCCTGCTCCGGATAGATGAACAGCCATCGCCAATCCATCGCCACCACCTGGACGGCAAGCGGCTTTCGCTTCGATACCAACGGCCGATAGGGATCGAGCTGATGCGCGCCGACCCATGCCAGGCTTCCGAGAAAGAGGATGACGAGCAAGGGGATCATCCAGATGGAAAACTCGATCGCTCCGGAATACTCCCACCGCGGCCGATAGGTCGCCTTGGCGTTGGAGGCGCGAAACCACCAGGCGAACCAGAGCGTAAGGACGATGATGGGCGTAATCACCATCAGCATCGGAATGAGCGCTTCCAACAAAAGCTGCTTCTCTTGCGCCCCGACCGGCCCCTTGGGGTCGAGCACTCCCTCGGTACAGGCGCTCAAGGACATGCAACAGGCCATTGCCGTCGTCAAACGAACCAAAGACGACAGCGTCGGGCTTCTAGGCATCATGATGGGTCTCCGCTATGCCGCACCGCGTCCGGCGCAGCTCCTTACGACAGCACGGAACAGCCACGTGGGCTGCATGGTGAACGCGACTTCACCCACTGCGTGACATGGGGACGGGAAGACTGTAGGTCGCTCGCATAAGGCGGTCTTGGATAAAACTGTCCGGCAAGGAACAGATAAGACGTGGCATCGCATTCGCCACGCGTCGAGGTGTGCTCTTCCTGACTCGAAAGTGTTGCCACATACCGCAATGTCGCCAGTCCGGGCAAACCGCATGGGTTTCGTACATATCCGGTCAATCGCGTACAAGCCCGCAACGCAGCATTGGCGCTAACGTCTCCTACATCCAAGTTGCTTGACGTCGCGCATAGACATCCATTGCAAGGGAGATCGTTACCATGGCCATGACCTCTGCCGACTACATTGCCCACGTCCTCGAACTGGCAGGCATCAAACACGTCTACGGCGTCGTCGGCGACTCGCTGAACGGTCTGACGGATGCTTTCCGGCGGCTGGGCACCATCGAATGGATCCACACGCGTCATGAAGAAGGCGCCGCGTTTGCCGCTGGCGCCGAGGCGCATTTGACCGGTGAACTGGCGGTCTGCGCGGGCAGCTGCGGTCCCGGCAATCTTCACCTGATCAACGGCCTGTTCGATTGCCACCGCAGTGGTACGCCCGTGCTTGCCATCGCCGCGCATATCCCGAGCACCGAAATCGGCATCGACTACTTCCAGGCGACGCATCCGGAGTCGCTGTTCAAGGAATGCAGCCACTACGTGGAGCTGGTGTCCAATCCCAGCCAGCTTCCGCAGATCCTGGGGCGCGCCATCCGTGCCGCCGTCGCGCGACGCGGTGTCGCGGCCGTGGTCATCCCTGGCGACATCGCGCTTAAAGAGGCCGTGGCCAAGCCACCGCGTTGGGTGGTACCGACCAAGCCCATCGTTCATCCGTCTCTGAAGGACCTCAAACGGCTGGCCAACCTGCTTAAAGATGCCACGCGCGTCACCCTTTTCTGCGGCGCAGGCTGCGCCGGCGCACATGACGAAGTGGTCGAGCTGGCACGGCGCCTCAAGGCACCGATCGTCCATACGCTACGCGGCAAGGAATTTATCGAGTACGACAATCCGTACGATGTCGGCATGACGGGGCTGGTGGGTTTCTCGTCCGGCTACGCCGCGATGAAGGATTGCGATACGTTGCTGTTGCTGGGCACGGATTTCCCATACCGTCAGTTCTTCCCCGAGCACGCCAAGATCGCGCAGATCGATATGCGTCCGGAAGCGCTCGGCAATCGCTGCCCACTCGATCTTGGCCTGATCGGCGACGTGCGGGAGACGCTCCAGAGTCTCCTGCCTTCCATCCCTGAAAAAGTCGACTCCAGCCACCTGGACGCAGCGCTCGCTCACTACAAGAAGGCGCGCGAAGGCCTGGACAAGCTGGCCGAACCCAAGGACGGCAGCAAACTGATCCATCCGCAGTACGTGACGCAACTGGTCAGCGAACTGGCCGCGGAAGATGCGATTTTCACCTGCGATGTCGGCACGCCCATCCTGTGGACGGCGCGCTATCTCAAGGTCAACGGTAAGCGCCGCATCGTCGGCTCGTTCAATCATGGCTCCATGGCCAACGCAATGCTCCATGCCATGGGTGCGCAGGTCGCCTACCCGAAGCGCCAGGTGGTCTCGATGTCCGGCGACGGCGGCTTTTCGATGATGATGGGCGACTTCCTCTCGCTCAGACAATTGAACCTGCCGGTCAAGATCGTCCTGCTCAACAACGGCACCCTGGGTTTCGTTGAAATGGAGATGAAGGCACACGGCTTCGTCGACGTCGGCTGCGACCTGATCAATCCCAACTTTGCGGACATGGCCAACTCCGTCGGCGTCAAGGGCATTCGTGTCGAAGACCCGAAAGACTTGCGTGCGGCGCTCATCGCAGCGTTCGAGCACGATGGTCCAGCACTCGTGGACGTTGTCAGCGCACGCCAGGAACTGGCGATGCCGCCGACGACCACGTTCGACGAAGCCTACAAATTCGGGCTCTTCATGATCCGCGCGGTTCTCGACGGTCGGGCCAACCAGCTGGTCGATCTGGCGAAAGTGAACCTTCTTCGCTGACGCGACGCATGGCGACCCGCCTGCTCCTTGGACGGGATTCGAGCAGAACGACGATAGCTCGAAGTGCCCACCCCGCGAGGGGTGGGCGAAGCCGTCTATGGCTCTAGTACACGTAATGCTGACACCAGGAAATAACGCGCCATGAATTCATGTCGATGCTCAAAGCCCCGGCTTCCGTTCCTGCAAACGACGGGTGGATGGCGTGCGGCAGCGATGCTGACGTCGGTCACCGTATTGACGGCGTGTAGCGCGTCCCCCTCCAGAAACATCCTGGGATCGTACTTCCCGACCTGGATGATTTGCGCCTTGCTTGGATTGCTCGGTGTCGTGATCCTGCGTGTCGTACTCGGAAAGGCCGGCATCGACGCGGCTCTTCCCATGCCGGTGGTGGTCTACCTGTGCCTGTGGATCACCATAACGCTGGCGATCTGGCTGCTATGGCTGGGATGAGGGAGACACCGTCCATGTCCGAAAAGACAACCCTGGGTCGCATCATCGCGTTCGTCGCGATTGCCAGTGCCGTAGTCATGCTGATCGCGACGATGATCGTGCTCGATCAACGCCCTCGTACTCATGACGCCTACGTCTTTGCCTATAGCGCAGGCATCACGCCGGAAGTGAGCGGGCGCATCGTCGAGTCCAACATTCAGAACGACCAGTTCGTTCACAAAGGCGATGTGCTGCTTCGCATCGATCCCGAACCCTTTGAGATGAAGCTTCGCCAGGCCGAGGCGCAGGTTGCCGCGTTGGAAGCCGACATCGACCTGACCGACCGCCAGGTGACATCACAGGGCTCGGGTGCGCAGGCCGCCGCACTGCAGGCAGATCGTGCCCGCCAACAGCTCGCACTGGCGCACAACACAGTTCAGCGCATGGCCCCACTCCTGGCGAGCGGCTTCGTGACGGCCCAGCAAATGGACGAGGCGCGTACCAACGAGCGTACCGCCAATGCGCAATTGGCGGCCGCCGTTCAACAGGCTTCGCAAGCCAAGGAAGCCATTGGCGACGTGGAGAGCCTCAAGGCGCAGCTGCTCGGCGCACAAGCTGCCCAGGCCCTGGCCGCGCGTAATGTTCGTGAGACGACTATCAGAGCACCGGTCGACGGCCGGATCACCGGCTTCAACCTGTCGATCGGCTCGTTCGCCGTCGAAGGCCATCCCCTGTTTACTCTGATCGACAACACACACTGGTACGCCATCGCCAACTTCCGGGAAACGGATCTGCGCCACCTCCAACCGGGCGATCGCGCTACCGTCTGGGTGATGGGCCATGACGAGCACCCGCTGCAAGGCGTCGTCGAAAGCCTTGGATCGGGTGTTCAACCGCAAGGGCAAGCCGGACCGGGACTGCCCGCAGTCGATCGAAATCTCAACTGGGTTGTTGTGGCACAGCGTTTCCCCGTATGGGTGCGACTGGATCATTCCGATGCGAGTTTCCTGCGCATCGGTGCGACGGTGTCGGTCAAGGTGATGAAATGACTTCCGTCAGCGCAGGCGCTTCTTCGGAAGGGCTCTCGGCGCTGCTTCGTCGCGAGCTGCAACTCGATGCGACGAGAATGCGTTCCATCGCACGCATTGCCGCGGGAACGGCTATTGCTGTGACGCTCGCCATGGTGTTTCAGATACCGCTGCCTCCGTATGTGGCGTACCTGATCTTTCTTCTCAGCATGGAAGACACTGCCACGACTCTGATGACCGCCGTGGCCGGCCTGGTGGCCGCAACGCTGGCAGTGGCCCTCTCGGTCCTGTTCTACGTATTCGATGCGTCGGAGCCCGCCCTGCGGATTCCTCTGCTCGCATTGAGCACGTTCCTGGGCACGTTCCTGTCGCGCACGAGCACGCTGGGACCGGTAGCGTTCCTCGCCGGGTTCGTCCTGATGCTCTCGCAAACACTCATCGACGATGTGCCGAGCGGCGAGGCCATCACCCATGTCGTGTTGTGGCTCTGGGTCGTTGTCGCCACGCCGGTACTGACGATCATCGTCCTCAATCTTCTTACCGGAGAAAGCCCGGTTGCCCTTTCCCGTCAGCGGGCGGCGGCGTTGTTGGAAGCGGTGGCCAGCTATATCGAACGCCCCCTCTCCCAGAATCCGTCCCTGCTGCGTGCAAAGCTCGTGTCGCTCAACCAGCTAAGGGGCAAAGCGTATCTCTGGGATAAAAAACTCAAGGCATTTGCGGAAGAGGACCTGCGGCTGTTCGGTCTCGTCCTGGAAATACTCCAGATCGCCCGTGACTTGCCGCCAGGGCTCCCTGCGACATCCCGGCATGCGCTGGCATCGAGCGTTCGCCAAAGCCGTTGGCTATTTCTCAAGCGCAGGGGCATCGAGGCAGAACCTGCTCCACCGTTTCAAGAAAGCACGGAACGGGCATCCGACCCTGCTAGCGAGGCCCTCGAACTGGCGCTACGCGACCTGCACGCACAGGCCAGCGGGCAGGTCGAGACGAGCACGCCCGGCAAGCCGGCCGCCCAACCTCGTCGGTTCTTTGTGCCCGAGGCCTTCCACGATCCGGCACACGCACGCTATGCATTCAAGGTGACCCTTGCGGTGATGGCGTCCTACGCAACCTATACCTTGCTGGATTGGCCAGGGATCCGGACCGCGGTGACGACGTGCTTCTTTGTCTCGCTGACCACCTTTGGCGAAAGCGTGCACAAGCTGACCCTGCGTATTTCCGGCGCTGTCCTGGGCGGCCTTCTCGGCGGTCTTTGCCTGGTATTTGTCATGCCTTCGCTGACGGATATCGGCCAGCTATGCCTGCTGGTCGCAGGCGTCTCGGCACTTTGTGCCTGGGTCTCCACGGGCAGCGAAAATATTTCCTACGCCGGCATGCAAATGGCGTTCGCGTTTTTCCTTGGTGTGTTGCAAGGCTATGCACCGGCGAGCGACCTGACGGTACTGCGGGATCGAGTCGTCGGCATCGTTATCGGAAATATCTGGCTCAGCGTGTTTTTCACCAGCCTCTGGCCGGTAAGCGCGTTGCAGCAGGCGCGCAAGCTCTGGTCTTCGTCGTTGGAGCGATTGAGTGCGCTGCTTGTCGCTCCGACGACGCACGCGGCGGCGCAACTGCGGCTCGAAGTCGCCACAAAGGCGCAACAGGCAGCCTTGCTGAAATCGCGCTCGGCATTCGAGGGGCGACTGATCCAGGGCCGCAGGCCAGCTGATACCGCCGACAGCGAAGCGGCTGCCATCGAACGATTGGTCAGCTCGGCCTTTGTGGTCCAGCGTCTCCAGTCCGAACACCCCATGCCCAACGCCGACCTCCAGGCGTCGCAACGCCTGCTTTCGCTTTCCAAAGGATCGGCTCCCGAATCGATTCACTCCGATGCACCGGCCCCGGCCTCGCTCGCCGGCCTGGCGCGCGCGCGCTTAAACGAAGAGATCGACCATGCATCGCGCTTGCTATAAATCGTCACCTTCCATGATCTGCGGCGTTGCCCTTGCGCTAGGGGGTTATCTCGCGCCGGCATGGGCGAGCGATGCGCCCGCGTCATGGGCGGATACGTCCAGAACCGCCATATCAGCAAGCGATACACCCAAGGTCGAAGATCGAACCTATTCGCTGCCGGAGCTGTTGCAGTTGGCGCTGTCGATCAACCCGCAAACGCGAGAGGCCCAGGAACAGGCTTATCAAGCGAATCTGGCGACGCAACTGGCCAAGAGCCAATACTCGCCGCAGATCAGCCTCAAGGCATTGGGTGGCTTTCAGCACACGCCGGCGGCCATTCCGCCCACCGTCTCATCCAAGGGTTATTTCGTTTCATCGACACGCGAGATCTTTCCGACCCTGGAAATGAAGTGGCTCCTGTTCGATTTCGGCCGCCGCAAAGGTGAGGTCGAAGAGGCGCAGCACAACGCTGATGCCGCACAGTCGGCGGTTCTGGGGGCGCAGGAAAAGCTCGTCTACGAGGTCTCGGAAGCCTACTTCGAAACGACCTCCTCGCAGGGTCGTGTCCACGCCGCGCAAAAGGCACTCGATTCGGCGCGACTAACCGAGCAGGCCATCCAGGCACAACGCAGCCATGGACGCGCAACAGTAGTGCAGGTAGCAGAAGCACAACGTCAGACGGCCGCGATGCGCGTGGCGCTCACCAAAGCATCCGGCGCAGCCGATACGGCGTTTGCCGGCCTGGTGGCTACTGTGGGCTTGCCACCGGAAAGCCGCTTCGAAGTCGCCACGCCGTCGGACGTCGCGACGCCAGGTTCCCTGCCGGCGCTCCATGCGCTTATCGATGAAGCGATCGAGTCGCGACCCAATATCCTCGCCGCCAAGAACAAAGTGGCCGCATCGGAAGCCAAGATCGATACCGCCAAGGCGGCCTATCGCCCCACGATCGGCCTGTCGGCGCAGGTGTTCCAGAATATCGGCAAGATCAGCAGCGACGGCAGTCCTTACTCGTCGATCAATCGCACCGGCAATGCCGTATTCGTCTCGTTCGAATGGGCACTGTCCGATGGTGGCGCACGTGCAACCAAGGTGTCGCTGGCCATGTCGGAAAAATCCGCGGCGGAAGATTCGCTGGCGGCCGCCAAGAATGTAGCTTCCCAGCAGGTCGTACAGGCCTACAGCAATCTCAAGACGAGCCTCGACTATCGCGAGCAAGCACTGGCCTACACCAAGGCCTCCGACATCGCCTATCAAGCCACCCTGGCTTCTTATAAACGCGGACTCAGCAGCATCACCGATCTGACCAACAGCGAGGCGGTTCTGGCGAAGGCGCAGGCCGACCAGGAAGACGCGGACGCCAACGTGCAGATCGCCAAGGCCGCGCTCGACCTCGCACTGGGCCATCGGCCTGGCTCGCTGTAGCGCCCCCTTATCCGTCTCTTTCCTTACCAACTCAACTGGTGGAGTGTGCCATGGGCAAGAAAGTCGCCGAAATCCTCGTAGAAGTTCTCGAACAGGCGGGGGTGAAACGCTGTTACGGCATTGTCGGCGACACCCTGAATCTTATCGCCGAACATCTCGACAAGAGCCCGATCGAGTGGGTGCATGTTCGTCATGAAGAAGCGGGTGCTTTCGCTGCTGGCGCCGAGGCGCTACTTACCGGCGAATTGACCGCCTGCGCGGGCAGCTGCGGTCCCGGAAGCTTGCATTTCATCAACGGGCTGTACGAAGCCAACCGCAATCGTTCGCCTATCGTCTTGATTGCCAGCCAGATCCTGATGAGCGACATGGGTTTTGAATTCATCCAGGAAGTGGATTTCAAGTCGGTATTCAAAGAGTGCTCGGTCTTCTGCGAAATGATCCTTACCCCGGATCAAGCCCGCAAGAAGGCGGTAATGGCTTGCCAGGCCGCCATAGCCAAGCGCGGCGTCGCTGTATTGATCGTTCCTGTCGATGTGTCGCACGGTGAAGTTCACGAAGACTTTCCTTACCAGGTTCACCACGCGCGTCCCACCGTACGCCCCAACGACGATGAACTCGCAGACATCGCCAAAATCCTGAATGCCGGCAAAAATGTCACCATCTATGCCGGTTCCGGATGTGAGGGTGCGCTGGACGAGATCATCGCTGTCGCCGAACAACTCAAGGCGCCTATCGCACATACCTCACGAGGAAAGTGCTTCCTCGAGCATGACAATCCGTACAACATCGGCATGACGGGTATTCTTGGAAACGAGTCTGGCTATAGGGCCATCCTGGACTGCGACACCCTCCTCCTGTTGGGAGCCGACTTCGCCTGGCGTCAGTTCTACCCCGACAAAGCCAAGATCGTACAGATCGACCTGGACCCTACCCATCTTGGTCGACGCCATCATGTAACGCTGGGTGCCGTCGGCGATATCAAGCCCACGCTGAGCGCACTGCTTCCTCTTCTGCATCAAAAGACGGACGATACCTTCCAGAAGACGCATGTCGAACGCTATCACAAGCTCATGGCGGCCTGGAAAAACCATCTGGCACCTGGTCACAACGACACCATTCCCGGCTCGTACCTGACATCTCTCATCAGCAAGCACGCCGACGAAGATGCGCTCTTTGCCGGCGACGACGGCACACCTATTGTCTGGGCCATTCGCTGTATCGAATCGAACGCCAAGCGCCGCATTTTTGGAAGCCTTCTTCACGGCACCATGGCGACGGCACTTCCGAATGCGCTCGGGCTAAAAAAGGCCGCACCCGATCGTCAAGTCATCGCACTCTGTGGTGATGGCGGCCTGTCGATGCTGTTCGGCGAACTGCTGACGACCATACAAGAAGATATACCCGTCAAGATTGTCGTATATGACAACAGCAAACTGGGCTTTGTCGAAATAGAACAGAAGTCCGAAGGGATGCTCGATACGTTCACGCGCCTCAAAAATCCCGACTTTGGAAAAGTGGCGCAGGCCATCGGCCTATGGGGCAGAACCGTCAGCAAGTCCTCCGAACTGGAAGCGGCCATCGATGAGTGGCTTGCCCAGCCAGGCCCTGCCCTGCTCAACGTACTGGTCAATCCACTCGAACTGGTCAAGCCACCTTTCATCGAGCTGAAACCTGTCATAGGCATGGCTTTGTATTCCACTCGCGCCATCCTTCATGGGCGTGGGGCGGATGTCGTGGAGATGATTCGCGAGAACCTCCCCTAGAACTTGTCGCGGCTGAAGCTGCTCCTACAGAGATTCAGTGGTTGACTGATTTTCTGTAGGAGCTACCTCAGGGAGCTTCCCTAAAATACCCCTCCTATCCGTCATCCCGGCGAAGGCCGGGATCCACTCCTCAACGCAAATACTCGCCTGATGCTTTCTGACAGGCCAGAACTGAGGAATGGATCCCGGCCTTCGCCGGGATGACGACTTAGGAGGACACCGGGAAGCGGAGAGGACAGCAAGCAACCCATCATGTCGGAAGAATGATCAACCCATCCACCGTCAAACCCATCGACGCGCGAAAACCGAGACCGCACTTGAGCGGCGCCAGGTCGGACAGTTCCTCGCCCCGGCACTCCGGCAACACGAGTTCACCGCGGCCGACCCACGCATCCTTCAGCGAATAATTGCTGAACTGCGCTTGCACCAGCTCGTGCACGGCGGGCGTCTGGTGCTTGCCGGCAGCCAGTTGCGGGAAATGGCGCAGATTTATCGTCGGCCGACCCACGAGCGAGGACGGGTCATCCAACGGCTTCTCAATAAGCACCCGCCCCTCCGCAAGACGCTGACCGTTCGACGACATGGAGCCGGCAAAGCGGTTGCCGGCCGCGACTCTCGGTGAAGCCTTGCTCGGTGCCGCAAAGGCCCGCGTCTGGAATACAGTTGCCAACCGCTTCGGAAACCCCTGCGCCCATCCGCGAGCCATCGCCGAATCGTTGTCGACAAAGATGTACGGACAGAAGGCTACCTTCTTGTCGCGATAGATAGCATCGAGCAGGATGTAGAACTCGCGATACTGGTAGCGCGCGGGATCAAGCAACTCTTCATTGGCGGCGGTGAATTGCCAGTCGACGAAAAGCGCCTGCGCATGGCCCGCGTCCTCGTCAAGCTTCAGGCCTTCCGGAAGCAGCGCCTTGACGGCATCGGGCCTGGCCCAGAATTCGACCACGAGCGCATCGCCCGCGTAACTCCAGGGCGGCGACGGAACAATGGCCGACCTGCCTTTGGGTGAAAACGGAAATGTGAATTGAGCTGACATGGGATTAACCTCTAGATGAATGTCCGGGGTCCAATCGAAAAACCGTGCAGCGTCATTTCGATGAGTGATCGACCAGCGTCTTCAGGTCAGTCACCGAATACGACACGGACATGCGATAGCCCTTACCGCAACGTATAGGCGCGAGATCGGAGACATCTTCGTTCTCGCATTCGGGCAAGGTCAGCTCGCCCTTGCCGCCCCAGACATCGACGGCCGTGAAGTTGTCCATGACGGACTCCACCAGCTCATGCACCGCCGGCCGCCCCCAATCGCCGGCGGTCAGCCGCGGATAGTGGCGCAGGTTGATGGTGGGTCGCGAACCCAGCTCGGCAAGGTTCGTGACCTCGCTGTCCAACGTCACGATGCCCCTGGCGATGCGCTGCCCCTCCGCTGAGGCGGATGCGCCGAAGCGGCTGCCACGCGCGAGCTTCGGGGACGCGATGCTGTCCGCGGCAAAAGTGCGCGTCTGAAAGATCGAACCGCGCCGCTTCGGAAAACCCTGGGCCCATCCACGCGCGATCGCCGAATCGTTGTCGACGAAAATATAGGGACAATATGAAACCGGCTTACCTTCGTACAACGCGTCGACGAGGATGAAGAACTCGCGATACTGGTAGCGCGCCGGGTCCATGAACTCGTCGTGCTCTCCCGTGAACTGCCAATCGATAAAGTAGCCTTGTGCATGCCCTTCCGCTTTGGAGTCAGGTTGCAGCTCCTTGGGTAGCAGAGCCGCCACGACTTTCGGGTCGCTCCAGAATTCGATGACGAGGAAGTCGCCGGAGTAGTGCCAGGGTGGAGGCGGTGCGATCGTCGACAGGCCACGCGGCGTGATAGGCAGAAAGAAGTTGCTTTTCATGTGGCTTTCCCAAAGAAAGATTGGTCGATGCCATGGGGCTGGCTCTCAAGCCCCCATCGGCGGCGTGTATCTTCACGAAACGAAGCACGCTGCGATGCGGACTCAATCGCGGCGACTATGGCACTCGGTATCTCCGGGTTCTTGGATAAAGCTGACGATGAAGGACGAAAATTCACTCCCTCGCATCACTCGCATTGACATGCCGGACATCCGCCGGGCAAGAACATAAAGCCATCAAATCAGGGGAAAACCGCATTGATTCTCAAAAAAAATACACTTTCGAGCATTGAATTGCTCGACGTGTCAGCGCATAGTCCTGACGCTAGGGAGAAAGTGAGGATCCCGCTCACACCCTTGTTTTCGGTGCCGGTGACGGAAAACAGGTGATTTTTTTGAACGAGACCAAAGAACGATTCGGGATACTCGTTGTCGATGACCACCCCGTAATGAGAGACGGGCTCAGAGCGGTCATCGAGCAGGAAACCGATATGGAGGTCACCGGCGAGGCCGCCGATGGCAAAGAAGCGATCGAGCAGTTTCGCAAGCTGCTCCCGGACATCATGCTGATCGATTTGCAGATGCCCGTCATGGACGGCTTGCAAGCCATTACGACCATTCGCGGTGAGTTTCCCGACGCGACCATCATCGTGCTGACGACCTTTCCCGGCGACGCCCGGGTGGTCCGGGCCTTTACGCTTGGCGCCACGTCCTACCTGCTGAAGACGGCCCGCCGTGAGGAAATCATCAAGGCCATACGCGGCGCGTTGACCGGTCGTCATATCGTGGCACCCGAAGTGGCTCAGGAAATTGCAAGCCATACCGGCCGTGAAGGACTGACCGATCGCGAGATCGTCGTGCTCTCCCTGGTGGCCCAGGGACGCAGCAATCGCCATATCGCCGAGACGCTGAATATCACGGAAGACACCGTCAAGGCGCGCATGAAGAGCATCATGGCCAAATTGGGCGCAGAGGACCGCACGCACGCCGTGATGATTGCGGTCAAACGCGGCTTTCTGGATTCGTTGCCCTAGAGCGTCATCAAGCCACCAGGCATTTGATGCCTCTCCTGCTCGATACTTGCGACTTGCGCCACGCACCGGGCGTCACGCCCATCTTTTGCGTGAAGACGCGACTGAAATGGCTTTGATCCGAAAACCCCGCATTGAAGGCGATTTGCGCCAGCGAGGTATCGGGATCGGACATGAGTTCGATCGCCAGGTCGATGCGCCGATAGAGCAACCACTGGTGCGGTGATACACCTGTGCTCTTCTTGAACCCTCGCACCAGTGCTCCAGCTGACAAACCACATGCCTCCGCAAGCTCGGTGATCGAGATGCCCTCGAACAGCCGCTCGCGCATCATCTGCGTAACGAGTCGTTGCTGCCACGGCGCGAGGGTGCCTTTGACGATGGCGTTCGCGGTCGACGATCCACCGAAATTCAAGGCCAGGTAAACACACAGGCCCTGCAGAAGATGGTCCACGAGAGGCTGGTGAAACGCCGGCGCGTTGCGAAAGATCGGCAGCAGTGTCTGCCCGATGCTCATGATGATCGAGTCGTCGATGCATTCACCCGGCTGTAGCACGATATCGGTGGAGTTCGAACTGTCGATCTCCTCGATCGTCTCGTCGATCGCGCGTCTCGGTATATAGAAATAGAGCGAATGCAGCGGATCGCCGATGTAAGTGATCGGGTCCCTGCGCAAGTCCAGGAGATAAGTCGTGCCTGCCTCGTAGGCAGTCGAACATACGGATCGACCGTCGCACCATAGCTCGTGCGTCGACTGCCGCTTGAGATTCAGGCAGATCAGATAAGCGTCGTCGTTGCCCATGGGTGAGGTCATGCCGTAGCCGGACTTGTCGATACGCAGTTCCGTCGCCGCCAGCCGACTTCCGCGCTTTGTCTGGCTCTGAAGCGTAGGCGGATCGCTTATACGAAACGAACGCCCTAGCCGCTCGCCGAATGCACCTTCATACATAGCCGTCTCTCTGAACCCGGTTAGGTAGAGCATCCCTGGATAGAGTTGCATCCCTACCGCAACGGTACCGACATCGAGAGCGTTCCGAAGCCTCCCTCAGGGTAGACTTCTTGACTCAAAAGTGTATTTCGTTACCCAGGAAGCGCCGATCCCCGTCGAGTGTCGCACACGGACATCGAACGATATTGCGATACCATGCCTTTGGGCGGTGACCAGACCATCGGATGCGATATGAGCCAGAAGTTGGAAGCATTGCTTCAGCAAGCAAGAGCCGATCGCGCGGCTGGCCACATGGCGGAAGCGCGCGCGGCTTACGAACTGGCCGTCGCCAAAGCCCGTGCGATTGACGATCGAACCCTGCTGGCCCAAGCGCTCAGGCACGTCTCCGATATGGAGCGCGAGCGTGGAAAATCGGATGAGGCTTTCATCGCGGGGCAAGAAGCCGTCGACATCTATCGACAGCTTCCCGATGCATCGCAACTCGATCTAGCCAATGCATTGAGAGTTACGGCGCTTGCCTTGATGGATCTGGGAAAGCCACTCGAAGCCTTGCCTGTATTGCAAGAAGCCCGTGCGTTATATCGCGAACTCTAGATCCCTGAAGGCGTGGCGGAATGCGATAGTTATTTGAGCCACATGGTTTAGCTAGTGACTTAAGTGGTTTCGTCAAATGCCGTACTACGAGTAAGCGTCTCCCACTCGTCGAAATCCTTGGCCATGGCGGCAAGCTGTTGGCGTGCGAGATCGAGTGCATCGGTGCCCAGCAGAAGATGCAGCGGCGGTCGTTCCGCCTTGACGGCCTCGATGATCGCAACGGCACCCTTTACCGGATCGTTCTGTTGCTTTCCGTGCGCATTGAGCAATGCATCGCGTTGCTTGCCCAAGGTATCGGCAAACTCGGGTAGCCGTATGTTGGACTGCCGTATGGATCGTCCTCGAAAATCGGTCCGGAATGCACCGGGTTCGACCACGGTCACGCCGATACCGAACGGTGCCATTTCTTTTGCGAGAGTTTCGGAAAGGCCTTCCAGGGCGTACTTGCTCGCATGGTAGTAACCGACGTTCGGAAACGTGGTCAGTCCTCCGATCGAGCTTAAGTTGACGATATGCCCCTTGCCGCGCTGTCGCATTCCCGGCAGCACGGCCTGCATCATCGCGATGGCGCCGTGGACGTTCGTATCGAATTGCGCGCGGATATCGGCGTCCTCGCCCTCCTCAATGGCCCCGATATACCCATAGCCGGCGTTGTTCACGAGTACATCGATTTGACCGAACGCGTCATAAGCGGCCTGTACCGCGGCAGTGACCTGCTCGGACCGGGTGACGTCGAGGGTGACCGCGATAGCTCTATCGCCATAACGCTCGGCAAGGTCACGCACCGTCTCGGCCTTGCGGGCTGTGACAACGGCACGATAACCGTGTTCGAGAACCTTTTCGGCCAACGCCCGACCCAAACCGGAAGAGCTTCCCGTTACCAGCCATACCGAATCGTCGCTAATCATGACTTCTCCGCTTCTTTCTTGACCTCCGGAAAGGATAGATGTGACCATTCATTCGATCATCGCGGATAATCAGCATGGCTCATGCAATCAGATAAAACGATCTCACAGGGCGTTCTGGACGACCTCTCCGCGTTTGCGGCCGTTGCGCGCACCCGGAGTTTCTCGCGTGCCGCCACCGAATTGAACGTTTCCAATTCGATGTTGAGCTATACGATCAAGCGACTGGAGGCTCGCCTCGGTTACCCATTGCTTCGGCGAACCAGTCGCAGCGTTGCACCCACCGCCGAGGGTGAAAAGCTTCTGTTGACGCTTGAACCTGCCTTGGGTGCCATCGACAGCGCTCTGAGCGAGTTGAGCCAGAACCTCGATCGTATTTCGGGCACCTTGCGAATCACGGCCACGCGACAAAGTTATGAAGCCGTCATCCGTCCGATTTTGACGGATTTCTGCGCGACCTATCCGGCGGCAACCGTCGAAGTCATTATCGACTACGCCTTCGTGGATCTTGTTTCCGAACGCTTCGATGCCGGGATCAGGCTAGGCGAGAAGCTGCAGCAGGATATGGTCGCCATGCCAGTGGGACCAACGCTCAGGATGGCTGTGGTTACCTCGCCGGAATATCTGTCGCGATATGGCGCTCCCGGCACTCCGGAAGATCTCCAGCACCAGCGTTGCATCAATTATCGAATGGAAACGGCAGGCAACATTTATTCGTGGGAGTTTGAAAAGGATGGCCGTGTATTGAAGGTGGGACTCTCGGGGCCGCTGACATTCAACGAGCCGGACCTGATGCTTCAAGCCGCGATCGATGGTCTTGGCATCGCCTACGTGCTGGAGCATGAGGCTGCGCCTCATATCGCAACCGGACGCTTGATCAGAATACTGGAAGACTGGACGCCGCCATTCCCCGGGTTCTTTCTCTATTACCCCTCACGCAAGCAGGTTTCTCCCGTCCTGACTGCATTTTTGACGCTCTTGCGGACGCGGTCCGAACTCTGAGTGAACTCGGAGTGCCACCTTGCATCCCGTGTCAAATAAAAATATGATAGTTATCATATGAAAAAAGTCGCCAGCCGATCCAAAGAAACTACACACGAACGCATCGTCGAAACGGCTGCGCGCGCCATCCGCCGGAGCGGTTATGCCGGCACCAGCGTTGCCGACATCATGAAAGAAGCTGGGCTGACGCATGGCGGCTTCTACGCTCACTTCGCTTCGCGCGAGGCCATGCTTGCCGAGGCCGCGGACCGCGCCGGCGCGGAGGCTGTTGCCGCATCTGCACGTATCGCCGCCGCTGGGCCACCAGAACAAGCACTGCAGTCGCTGTTGCGCGCTTATCTATCAAAAGAGCATATGGAAAACGCTGAAATCGGCTGTCCGGTTTCCGCCCTCGGTTCGGAAATGCCGCGTCAAGCACCGGAGGTGCGGCGGGCGGCCACGCGCCGCATCAAGGAAATGATCGACGTCGTAGCCCGTCAGTCGCCCGACTGGGGACAACCGGGCGCGCATGAGCACGCGCTGGTCACCGCAGCCACGATGGTTGGCGCATTGGTCATGGCGCGCGCTGTGGACGACCCCAAGCTTTCGGACGCGCTGCTGAAGGCGGCATTGAAACACCTCGCCCCTGCTCGCCACTAGGTGCGCTCGCGCTGGCTTTTGTTTGAACTAAAATATGATAACTATCATATTTATGTTACGCCGATGAATGTGTGCGGAGCTATCGGGAACGCCATTTTGAGAGGAAAGACATCATGAAAGCATTCATCGTTGATCGGTACGGCAAGAAGGATCCGCTGCGATTGGGCGACATGCCCGAACCCACGCTTCGGGACGACGATGTACTGATCGAGATTCACGCCGCAGGCCTGAACCTGCTGGATTCCAAGATCAAAAACGGCGAGTTCAAGCTGATCCTGCCTTACCGCATGCCGCTGGTGCTGGGCCACGACGTAGCAGGCGTCGTGGCTCGCGTTGGATCGCGGGTGCGGCAATTCAAAGTGGGCGATGAAGTCTATTCGCGGCCACCCGATCATCGCATCGGCACGTTTGCACAGTTCATTGCCGTGAATGAAAAATATGTCGCCTCCAAACCCAAGAACCTCACCATGGACGAAGCGGCATCGATCCCGCTAGTCGGCTTGACAGCCTGGCAGGCTTTGGTTGAAAGAGCTCATCTGACGAAGGGGCAGAAGGTCTTCATCCAGGCCGGATCAGGCGGTGTCGGCAGCTTCGCCATTCAATTGGCCAAACATATCGGTGCCACGGTAGCCACCACCACAAGCAGCACCAACACCCAGTGGGTGAAGAGTCTTGGGGCAGACATAGTCATCGATTACAAAAAGGACGATTTCGAGACAGTGCTGCAGAACTACGATGTGGTCCTGCATAGCCAGGATGGTGCGGCGCTGGAGAAGTCCCTGCGTGTACTCAAACCGGGCGGAACACTCATTTCGATTTCAGGCCCTCCCGATCCCGCATTCGCAAAGAGAATCGGAGCACCATGGTTCGTGAGCCTTGTCGTTCGGTTGCTGAGCTCCAGTGTCAGGAAAAAAGCCGCGGGTCGCGATCTGAAGTATTCGTTTCTGTTCATGCAGGCGCATGGAGAGCAACTGCGCGAGATCACCCGACTCATCGAGGCTGGAGCCATCCGCCCTGTGATTGATCGCGTCCTTCCGTTCGAGTCAACCAACGATGCCCTGGCTTATGTCGCTGCGGGCCGGGCAAAGGGCAAAGTCGTCGTCAAGATCAAGTAAGTCCGGCTTTCCGTGGGGAGAGCTTTGCGGTAGGCCTTGTTGCTGCCCGCCAGGCGCACTGCGCCTTTATTGTGGCGACCGCAAATGAAGAAACGTTACACCGCCCCATCAATTTCGTAATTGTGCATAGGACGCTTGCGCTACAGCATGCGCCTGCCATTCGCCGGGATGGTGATTCGTAACCGCGAGGGGGAGCTCGCCGCCTGTGACGATGTCGCGGGCGACGCCTTGTGCGAATCATAAGCACGCCGCATGGCCAGCCTTGCGGCACGAAAATAACGTTGTGGGGAGAATGATTCATGCCGGACCGGCTCTTGAAGACCGCCGCCAGACCGTCCATGCGCCCCATGGCCATGTCGCGTCTGTCGGTCGCCGTTGCCATGGGCATGGCGTTGCTTTACGGCCCGGGCACGGCTCATGCCCAGCAGAGCACCAGCCCTGTCAGCCAGGACGCTGCAGCGCCAGCTGCTGCTCCGGCCAAGAAGACCGACGACAAGACCAAGGACAAGCAACCGGTGGAACTGGGTGCGGTCAACGTCACCGGCGTGCGCGCCAGCCTGCAGTCGGCGCAGCAGATCAAACAGAACGCCGACCAGATCGTCGACTCGATCGTGGCGACCGATATCGGCAAACTGCCCGACAGCAACGTCGCCGAAGCGCTGCAACGCATCTCCGGCATCCAGATCGATCGCAATTACGGCGAAGGCAGCACCATCGCCATTCGCGGCCTGACTCAAGTCCGTACCGAGGTCAACGGTCGCGACAGCTTTACGGCCAATGGCGGTCGCGCGCTCAGCTTCGAGGATGTCCCTTCCGAGCTGCTAGCCGGCATCGACGTCTACAAAAACCCTTCGGCGGAGATCATCGAGGGCGGCCTGGGCGGTACGGTGAATCTGCGCACGCATCTGCCCTTCGACTTCACCGGTCAGAAGGCCGCCGTCACGGCCGAATATGACTATGCCGATCTCGCCAAGAAGGGCCGGCCTTCGGCGTCGGCACTGTACAGCAATCGCTGGAACACCGACCTGGGCGAATTCGGCGTACTGGTGGATCTGGCCTATCAGAAGCATGCGTTCCGTCAGGACGTGATCAGCACCGAGCCCTTCTACTCGGTTGTCGGCAGTCCGAACGATCCGTCGACCAACTATCCCGGCTACGAAGGGCGCCAGCTTTACGTACCGCATGGCGGCGGCGTGGGCGAAACCTATGGCGACCGACGCCGCATCGGTACGTCGCTGGCGTTGCAATGGCGGCCGAACGACAAGACCGAGCTGTATCTCCAGGCCTTGCGCTCCGATTACACCTTCAAGTGGCGCGATTACTCATACTTCGCCTATACCAGCGCGGACCCGATCATTCCTTCGGCGGGCTATCCATTCGTGTTCGGGCCGACCGGCGACTTCGAGAGCGGCACCTTCAGCAACGTCGGCGTCGGCTCCAACAGCAGCCTGGCCACCCGTCGCTCCAAGACCACGGATATCTCGTGGGGCGGCAGCTATCAGGCTACAAACAACCTGACGCTGACGACGGATTTTCAGTACATCAAGGCGACTACCGAAGAGTTGCGCTACATCCTCGGCACCACCACGACGGCGCCGAACTTCACCCAGGATATCAGCGGTGGACTGCCTACGCTGACGGTGACCGGCGCCAACGGACAAGGCGGCGTATTGACCGATCCGAACAACACGTTCTACGGCTTTGCGCTCGATCATAAAGATCAGAGCACCGGCCGGGAATTCGCCTGGCGCGCCGACGGCGAATACACCTTCGACAGCGATTTCTTCCAGACACTGAAATTCGGCATACGCACCACCGATCGCAAGGCCACCACGGAAAGCACGCCCTACCGTTTCACCGGCATTTTTCAGCCGCTGATAAACTTTCCTACCTCATCCTGGGTGGTCAATAACTACAGCGATTTCTTCCGCGGCGACGCCAATGTATTCGGTGCGACAATCGCGCCCAACCCTGCCCTGCTCAACGACTATCCGAACTCGCTGAGCCTGTTCGGCGTCACCACACCGCTGACCTATGGCCCGGCCGATATCAACCGGCAGGGCGAGAAAACCTATACCGCGTACGGCGTACTGCGCTTCGGCTGGCATATGGGCGAGATTCCGGTCGACGGCAACTTTGGTGTCCGCGGCGTACGTACCAAGGTCACCGCCAATGCGGTGATGACCGACCCGAGCGGCAGTGGCGCCTATCTGCCGCTGAATGTCGACAACTCATATAACTCGGTATTGCCAAGCCTGAACATCAATGTTCACTTTACCGACAAGCTGCAGTGGCGCATCGCGGCCTCCAAGGGCATTTCGCGGCCCAGCTTCGACGATATGAATCCGTTCCTGTCGCTGAGTACACCCGATGCGACCGGCGGCAATTCGTATACCGGCTCGGCCGGCAACCCGAACCTCAAGCCGATGAAGGCAGACCAGTTCGACACATCATTGGAGTGGTACTTCAAGCCGACCGGCATGGTGTACGGCGCGCTGTTCTACAAGAACGTCAACGGCTTCATCGCGCATGGCGTATTCAACGAAACCTACGATGGCAACGTCTACCAGGTAAGCCGACCGGTCAATGGCGGCAACGGCAAGATCCGCGGTGCGGAACTGGGCACGACGTATTTCTTCGATTTCCTGCCGCACCCGTTCGATGGCCTGGGCGTCCAGGCCAACTACACCTATGTCTACAGCAAGGCCCCCAGCCCAGACGCCTTCGATACCTCCGGCAACCCGTTGCAGGTACCGCTCGAGGGTCTGTCGAAGAACAGTTACAACCTGATCGGCATTTACGAGAAGGGGCCGATCGAAGCGCGCCTGGCCTATAACTGGCGCAGCAACTGGGTGGAAACCACGGCGGGTAACGGTACCGGCAACCTGCCGATTTTCGATAAGGCCTACGGCCAGCTCGATGCGTCGTTGACCTATCACGTCACCAGCGATTTCTCGCTCACGGGCGCCGTGGTCAACGCCACCAATACCAAGCGGCGCACGATGTTCGGCCTGGAAACGCGGCCGCGCGACGTGCAGATCAACGACCGCATGTACAGTCTGAAGGCGATGTACAGTTTCTGATGGGTCTACGACACACACAGGCCGGCCACACGCGATGGTGCGCGCTACCGACCATCGCCCTGTTGATCGCACTTGGCTGGAGTGCGTGGGCGATGGCCACCGATATCCCATACGCCTGGCGCAGCGTGCGCATAGGTGGTGGTGGCTATGTATCCGGCCTGGTGTTTCATCCGCATGAGAAAGATCTTCTCTACGCGCGCACCGATGTCGGTGGCGCGTATCGCTGGGAAGCCAAGCGGCAGCAATGGATATCGATCACCGACTGGATCGGCGCCGATGATGCCAACCTGCTGGGAATCGACAGCCTGGCTCTGGATCCGAACGATGCCAGGCGCGTCTATCTGGTGGCCGGCACCTATACGACCGAGCGAACCGGCTTTGCCGCCGTGCTTCGCTCCGACGATCGCGGCAAGAGCTTCATGCGCAGCAATCTTCCCTTCCGCATGGGCGGCAACGAACTGGGGCGCGGCAATGGCGAGCGCCTGGCCGTAGACCCGCATGATGGCCGCGTGCTCTTGCTTGGCTCGCGCGATGCGGGGCTGTGGCGAAGCGACGATCGCGGGGAACATTGGAAGAAGGTCGACTCGTTTCCGGCCATCGCCACATCACCGGCCGCAACTGCCGAAAATACCTGGCGACGTCAATCGATCGGAATCGTCTTCATCACGTTCGACGAACGCAGCGGCAAGAAAGGCCAACCGACACCAGTCATCTACGCCGGCGTCTCCACGCGCGAAGCATCGCTGTACCGCTCGGAGGATGGCGGCGCAAGCTGGCAGCCCGTGCCCGGCCAACCGACCGGGTTGCGACCCACGCATATGAATCCGGTGGGTGACGGCAGCTACGTGCTTACCTATGGCGACGAGCCCGGTCCCGACACCATGCACGATGGCGCGATCTATCGCTACGAACCGTCGCGGCAACGTTGGACCGATATCGCGCCGCTGCCACGACAAGGCAAGCCCTTGGGCTTTGGCTGGGGCGACATCGCGGTCGACCCGCAGCACCCAAAGACGCTGGTGGCCACCACCTTTGCCGACTATTCGCCGCACGATCGTATGTTTCGCAGCACCGACGGTGGCGCACACTGGGTGGAAGTGTTCGCGCATTCGCGTTTCGAACATGGCAATGCGATATGGACTACGGATCACACGCCGCACTGGATGAGCCGGGTGGTGATCGATCCGTTCGACGCCGGCCGCGTCCTGTTCGTCACCGGGTACGGCATCTGGGCCTCGCGTGACATGCGCACGCTGGACAGCGGCGGTACGGTCGACTGGTGGTTTCAGGACGACGGGCTGGAAGAGACGGTGCCACTCGGATTGGTAAGCCCCGCGACAGGCGCATCGCTGATCAGTGCGGTGGGCGATCTCGATGGCTTCCGCCATGATGAGCTGGAACGCGCACCCTGGCAGTTCAAAGCACCGCCGCGATATCAGAACAGCGAAAGCATCGATAGCGCAGGCCTTGCACCGGATGTGCTGGTGCGCAGCGGCCGCATTCGAGGTACGACAAGCATTGTTCGCGCCGCCATCTCCCGCGATGGCGCACGCAGCTGGACGGCTCTTGCCAGGGAGCCCTCCGAGGGGCATGGCGCGGGCAGCATCGCCGTGGCAGCCGATGGCAACGCGATACTGTGGCTTCCCGATGGGGCCGCTCATGCCTTTCTCACCCGCGACGACGGTCAGCATTGGACGGCAAGCGAAGGACTGGACGGCCCCACACGCATCGTTGCCGATCGTGTCGACCCGCAGCGCCTCTATGCCATCGCACCGGGCAAAGCGTTTGTGAGCCGCGACGGCGGTGCGCATTTCGCACGGATCGATGGCGACCTGGGTGCGCGTATCGCCATGAACAGCGATAGGCGCGCGACGCTTTGCCCGGTGCCCGGTTCCAGTGGCGAACTCTTTTTTGTCAGCCGTCAACTTGGCTTGGTACACGGCCGCGATGATGGCCAGTTGCTGCCATCGGGCAACTCGATAGAGAGCGCCGATGCCCTGGGCTTCGGCCGGCCGGCATCGGCAACATCGTCCTCGACACTCTTCGTTGCCGGTAAATCGCAAGGCAAACGAGGTATTTTTCGATCCGCCGACGGCGGCACACATTGGCAGCGCATCAACGACGATGCTCATCAGTTCGGACAGATAAGTCATATCGTCGGCGATCCGCGCATGGCTGGCCGCGTGTACATCGGCACGGGAGGCCGGGGCATTCTCTACGGCGAGCCGACGGAGACGTCGCCGTGATGCATTCGCATAACCATGCCGAACGAGGCTACGAGCCACGGGATAGCTCCATAGGGACATCGATGATGAAATCGCTGGGCTTGAAATGTCTTGCCGTCGCCTTGCTCGTGCTGCCACTAGCCGCACAGGGCGCCATCGAACTGCCATTGGTGTTTTCGGACGGCGTCGTCCTGCAACGCGACCAGCCGATGCGCATATGGGGCTGGAGCCACCCCGGCGCACGCGTGGTCGTTCGTTTCGATGGCAGGCAGGCCGAAGCCAAGGCTGCTGCCGATGGACGCTGGCTGGCCGTGCTGCCGGCACACAGCCCAGGCGGCCCCTTCGAGCTCACCGTGACCGACGGCAACGATACGCAAGCGGTACATGACATCCTGGTGGGCGATGTGTATATCGCCTCGGGGCAATCGAACATGGAGTTCGAACTGTCGAAGGCACGCGATGCGCAGGCGGAAATCGCTCGCGCCGATGACAACGCGATACGTCAGTTCAAGGTGCCCAACGCATGGGCGATCGAACCCTCCGATCGCCTGCCGGGTGGTCGCTGGATCTCTGCGACGCCGGCAACGGCTGGCAATTTCTCCGCGGTGGCATGGTTCTTTGCGCGCGACATCCGCAAAGATCAAAAGGTGCCGATCGGCATCATAAACAGTTCGTGGGGCGGCAGCCGCATCGAGCCGTGGATGAATGCGCGTACGGCCGGTGTCGAAGCGAGCGAGATCCAGGCACGCATCCAGCGCGAAGACGCCAACGAAGAAGCCAAGATAGCAGTCACGCGTACGCGCCTCTCTCGCTGGCCGGGCGTACTGACATCCGGCGCCGGCAACGAGGCTCGCTATTCGTCCGCAACGCTGGATGAGTCCGATTGGGTCGACATTGCCGTACCAGCCTATTGGGAATCGGTCGGTTACTACGGCATGGACGGCATCGCCTGGTACCGCACATCGTTCCGGCTCAGTGCCGACGAGGCAGCCCATGGCATCACGCTCGGCCTTGCGATGATCGACGACTCGGATCGCACATGGGTCAACGGAACGCTGGTGGGAGCGACCGAGCAAGCCTGGAACGGCGCGCGCGCGTATCGCATCGCACCGCAGGTACTGCATGCCGGCAATAACACCCTGGCCATCCGCGTCGACGATCTTGGCGCCAGCGGCGGCATTCATGGCGATGCATCGCTGCTGTATATCCAGTCCGCCAAAGGCCCGCGCCGTACGTTGACCGGTGCCTGGAAGTTCCGTCCTGAAGCCGTGACACTGGCACCCGCACAAGACAAGAATCAGATCGACACCCTGCTCTATAACAAGATGATTCACCCGCTACTGCCATTGGCCGTGCGCGGCGTGCTCTGGTATCAGGGCGAATCGAATGCCACGGACACGCTGGCATGGCGCTATCGCGAGCAATTCGCGTCGCTGATAACGCAGTGGCGCGGCGACTTCCAACAACCGGCATTGCCTTTCCTTTGGGTGCAGCTGGCCAACTGGATATCCGGCGGCGACACATCGGCCGGCAGCCCCTGGGCCATGTTGCGCGAATCGCAGTCCACCGCGCTGGCACTGCCGGCAACAGCCCAGGCCGTGACCATCGATGTCGGCAATCCGGCGGACATCCACCCGACCGACAAGCAGACGGTAGGGCATCGATTGGCGCTGGCGGCGCGTCATGTCGTATACGGTGAGACATTGATCTATCAAGGTCCGACGTTCCGCTCCATGCAGGCCGACGGCAACCGGTTGCGCCTGCATTTCGATGCAGGCGGCAGTCCACTATCCACCCGAAATGGGCAACCCCTCGCCGGCTTCGCCATTGCCGGCGCCGACCGCCGATTCCATGTCGCAACAGCGCGTATCGATGGCGATGCCGTCGTCGTCGAGAACGACGGAGTTGTCGCGCCTGTCGCTGTCCGCTACGGCTGGAGCGATAACCCTGCCGATGCAAACCTCATCAACCAGGCCGGCCTCCCTGCCTCGCCATTCCGCACCGACACCTGGTAAATCCCATGCCCAAGACCGCCCTACTTCGTCTCTGCGCCCTGATCGCCTTGTTCATGGTAACGGTGTGCGTCACCGGCCTTGTGCAGGCAGCCGAGCCCCTGCCGCGCATCGTCAGCGATCAAGGCCGGCATGCGCTTCTGGTCGATGGCAAGCCCTATCTGATCCTCGGCGCACAGGTAAACAATTCGAGCGCATGGCCCGCCATGCTCGATCAGGTCTGGCCCGCGATCGACCCGTTGCACGCCAATACCGTGTTCGTGCCGATCGCCTGGGAACAGGTGGAGCCGCACGAAGGACAATTCGATTTCAGTTTTCTCGACACCCTGGTAACGCAGGCCCGCGCCCATCGCGTGCGCCTGGTGCTGCTCTGGTTCGCAACCTGGAAAAACAACGGGCCGAGCTATGCGCCCGCGTGGGTCAAACTCGACAACAAGCGTTTCCCGCGCATCGTCACCCGCGACGGCAAGACACTCAACTCGCTCTCGCCCCATGCACAGGCCACGCTGGACGCGGACAGCAAGGCTTTCGTCCGGCTGATGACGCACCTCAAGCAGATTGATGGCGACCGACATACGGTCATCATGGTTCAGGTGGAAAACGAGTCCGGTACCTATGGCACCGATCGCGACCATACCCCGGCCACCGACGCACTGCTGGCCCAGAACGTGCCGGAGGCCCTGCTGCGAGCGACCGGCAAATCGGCGGGCAGCTGGAAACAGGTGTTCGGCGCGGACGCGGATGAGTTTTTCCATGCGTGGTCGGTGGCGCACTACATCGATCATGTCGCCGCTGCCGGCAAGGCGGTGTATCCGCTACCGATGTATGCCAATGCAGCGCTGCGCGACCCATTCAAGCCAGGGCCACCTGGCGGCTACTCCAGCGGCGGGCCGACCGACAACGTGCTCGCCGTGTGGAAAGCCGCCGCGCCTTCGCTGGACGTGCTTGCGCCGGATATCTACATGCCGCAGTACGACAAGTACATGGCCGTGCTGGACCGGTATCGCCGCGCCGACAATGCGCTGTTCGTTGCCGAGACCGGCAACGATCCGGTGTATGCGCGCTACGCCTTCGCCGCTTTCGGGCGGCAGGCTATCGGTTTTTCGCCATTCGGCATGGATTTCACCGGCTATGCGAACTTTCCGCTTGGCGCGCGCAAGGTGGATACCGAAACGATTGAAGCCTTCGCCGTCATCTATCGCCTGCTGTCGCCGATGTCCGGCCAGATTGCCGCATGGGCCTATGCGGGCAAGGTCTGGGGCGCTGCCGAACCGGAACAGACGCATGAGAGCGATATCGACCTCGGTGACTGGCAGGTGCATGTCGGCTATGGGCAGTTCGAATTCGGCGTCGATCCGCCCACCGGCAATCCGCAACTGTCCGGCGGCGTACTGATCGCCGAGGTCGGCAAGAACGAATACCTCGTGACCGGCCTGCATGCGCGCGTGAATTTCGCCGCCGGCAAGCAGCACAAGGACGCGCGATTCCTGCTGGAACGCGTGGAAGAAGGCCGTTACGAAAACGGCCAATGGGTCTTCAAGCGACTGTGGAACGGCGACCAGACCGACTACGGGCTCAACTTCACCGGCGCGCCCAAGGTACTGCGCGTCAAGCTCGCCACTTACTGAGGAATGGCGTCGATCATGCGTTACAAGCTTAGCTCTCCTATCGATAGGCCGCGTTATCTGATGCATCCGCTTGCCGCGGCAATGGCCGGCATCCTGCTGACCGCTTGCGCTGGATCGCACAAAGCGGAACACCCCCGCCAGCACTACGAGCGCATTGCCGATGGCGCGATCGTATCGGTGGATGGATCGCGCGAACGCGTTCGCCTGCAATGGATCGCACCGACCATCGTCCATGTCACGGCGACAGCGGACGGCAACTTCAACCTGCCCGCCAGCTTGATGGCTACGTCCACCGGTGGCGATGCCGACTTTACCGTCGACGAATCGAACGACCGCGTGCAGCTGAAGAGCCCGGCGCTCACGGTCGAAGTCAATCCGCATGACGGCGCCGTGCGCTTTCTCGATCGCGATGGCTCGACCGTCCTGGCCGAACGCAGCGGCGGTCGCAGCTTTACCCCGGTGCAAGTCCAGGGACAGTCTTACGAGGCCATAACGCAGCGCTTCGAATCGCCTGCCGACGAAGCGCTTTACGGCATGGGCCAGCACCAGAATCGCCAGATGAATCTGAAAGGCGAAGACGTCGAACTGGCCCAGCACAATATGGACGCGGGCATTCCGTTCGTCGTATCGACGCGCAATTACGGCCTGCTCTGGGACAACAACTCGATCACCCGCTTTGGCGACGCTCGCGCTTATCAACCGTTGCCGCAAAGCCTGAAACTGTTCGACGCGAACGGTAAGCCGGGTGGTCTAACGGCGAGCTACTACAAGGGGGGCCGTCTGGCCGTTACGCGGGTCGAACCGGGTATCGACTACACGTATATCAAGGATCTCAAGCACTGGCCCGACACAATCCCAGCGAAAGAAACCAGTCGTGTCGTCTGGGAAGGCAGTGTGCAGGCCGGCGTCGGTGGCATGCACAAGTTCCGCCTGTACTCGAGCAGCTACGCGAAGGTCTGGCTCGACGACAAGCTGGTCTACGACGACTGGCGCCAGAACTGGAACCCCTGGTATCACAATATTCGTCTGCCCATGGAAGCCGGCAGCAAGCACAAGCTGAAAGTCGAATGGATCCCGCAGGAAGGCTATCTGGGCATGGTCCACCTCGACCCCCAGGCGAACGATAGCCAGGGCGATCTGGCATTCACCTCGGAAGTCGCCAAGGCGGTCGATTACACCTTCGTGCGCGGCAGCAGCATGGACGATGTCATTGCCGGATATCGCAAGATCACCGGCAAGGCAGTGATCTTGCCGCGTTGGGCCTACGGTTTCTGGCAGAGTCGCGAACGCTACAAGACCCAGGCGGAAATCATCGACACGGCCAAGCGCTATCGCAGCCTTGGACTGCCGCTGGACAATATCGTCGAGGACTGGAGCTACTGGCCCGAGGCCGAATGGGGCTCGCATCGGTTCGATGCGGCACGCTTCCCCGATCCCAAGGGCATGATCGACCAGCTGCATGACATGCATCTTCACTTCATGATTTCGGTCTGGCCGAAGTTCTATCCCGGCACCAGGAATTACCAGGAACTCGACGCCAAGGGCCATATCTATCGCCGCAACGTGGAAATGGGCGAACTCGACTGGATCGGCAAGGGCTACCTCAATTCGATGTACGACCCGTACGCCAGCGAAGCCCGAGGCATCTACTGGCGGCAGATCGACGAAAACCTCTACAAGCTCGGTGTCGATGCGTGGTGGCTCGATGCATCCGAGCCGGATATCCATTCCAATCTCGATATCGAGGAACGCAAGCTGCGCATGGGACCGACGGCCATGGGTCCGGGCGCGGCGTTCTTCAATTCCTATCCGCTGATGCACACTACCGGCGTCTATCAGGGACAGCGTGCAAGCAATCCCGATAGCCGGGTCTTTATCCTTACGCGCTCGGCCTTCGCCGGTCAGCAGCGCAACGCCGCCGCGACCTGGAGCGGCGACGTCGCGTCGCGCTGGAGCAATCTGCACGATCAGATCGCCGCGGGCGTGAATTTCTCGATGGCGGGCATCCCGAACTGGACCACCGATATCGGTGGCTTCGCGCTCGAAAAGCGCTATGAAACGACGACGCCGACACCGGCGGACCTGAAAGAATGGCGCGAGCTCAATCTGCGCTGGTTCCAATTCGGCGTGTTTACGCCGCTGTTTCGCTCGCACGGACAGTTCCCGTACCGCGAGATCTACAACCTCGCGCCCACCGGCTCGGCCATGTACGAGACGCTGGCCTGGTACGACCGTCTGCGCTATCGCCTCATGCCGTACATCTACACGCTTGCCGGCGATACCTACTGGAAGGACGGCACCATCATGCGCGGGTTGGCGATGGATTTCGCCGCCGATCCCAAGGTTCGCGATATCGACGATGAGTTCATGTTCGGGCCGGCTTTCCTGGTCGCTCCGGTCACCCGCTTTGGCGCGCGCAGCCGCTCGGTCTATCTACCTGCCGGAACCGACTGGTATGACTTCAACAAGGGCAAGCGCTATGCAGGTGGCCAGCGTATCGATGCGGATGCGCCGCTGGAGCGCATGCCGTTGTTCGTGCGCGCCGGGGCGATCGTACCCACCGGACCCGACATTCAATACACCGGGCAGAAGCCCGACGCGCCCGTGACGCTGCTGGTCTACACCGGCGCCAACGGCGATTTCTCACTGTACGAAGACGAAGGCACCAACTATCGCTACGAACAGGGCCATTACTCGCGCATTCCGCTTCACTATGACGAAACCACGCATACGCTCACCCTGGGCGCGCGCCAGGGTGATGGTGCCGGCGCCCCCGCGAATCGCAAGTTCATCGTGCGCTGGGTCGACAAGCGCGGTGCGGATCACAAGAGCGATACCGCAACCGTCGAATACCGGGGCAACGCGGTGACCGTGGTTCGCAAGCCGCGCGGCTGATCGGTTTGCCCCCGCTCTATGGAGCGGGGGGCAAGAGGCTTTCGGCGCGCGAGCGTGCCGCTTCGATGAATTGCTTCGGCGTGCAATCGTACTCGCGCCGAAACACTGCATACATGTACTGCAGCGAGGTGAAACCGCAGCGCACGGCCACATCGGCAAGCGGGATGCTCGGATCGGAGAGCATGCCGTGCGCCATCGTCAACTTGTGATCCAGAATCGTCTGGTGAACGGTCTGCCGCAGCTCACGCTTGAAATGCTCTTCGAGCAGCGTGCGCGAGATACCGACATAGTCGGCCACCTGTTCGGTCTTGATACCGAGGCAGGCGTACTGGCGAATGTAGTGCCGGGCACGCATCACGTGCGCACTCTTGCTCGGCTGGTGCTGACTTGACGCCTGCACGTTGATGCCGACCGGCGGCACCAGCACACGCGTGGTCGAGCAGTCGCCGCCGTGCAGCATCTGATGCAGGATCTGCGCGGCGGTGCGCCCCATTTCCTCGGCCCCCTGAATTACCGAGGTCAATGAGATACGACTGAGCAGTTGCGCCATGGGATCGTTGTCGATACCGACTACCGCCACCTGCCCGGGCACCGGCATATCGGCGACCACACACGCTTGCAGCAGTTGCCGCGCACGCGCATCGGTCACTGCAATGATGCCGATCGGCTTGGGCAGCGAGCGCACCCACTCCACCATGTCTTCCTGCGCACGCCCCCAGCCACCTGCACTGGTGGGCGAACCGCGATAGACGATGCCTTCGACGCTGTCTTCGGTGGTGATCCCCGCGAACGCCGCTTCACGCTCCTGCGCCCAGCGATTGCCGGGCACCGGTGGCAGGCCATAGAAGGCGAAGCGTTGCAGCCCTTGCTCGATCAAGTGATCGTAGGCTGCGCGTACCAGCTTGGCGTTGTCGGTGGCGACATACGGCGTATTGACCGGATACTGGCTCTCGTCGGCATACGAGCCGCCCACGGCGACCGTGGGCGTCGAAAGCGTGGCCAGCGTTTCGGCCACCACCGGGTCGTCGAAATCGGCAATGATGCCGTCGCCACGCCAGCGATGGATACCGAGCGTACGGCAGCGGAAATCCTCCTCCATGAAGAGGTCCCACTCCACGCGGGTCGACGTCAGATATTGCCCGATGCCGGCGATGACCTGCCGGTCGTAGACCTTGTTCGCGTTGAACAGCAGAGCGATGCGATGTGGCGACATAGGTGAGCCGTGCGCGTTGCCGGGCGGACTGCCTTCGGAGAACCCACGCTAACAGCTCCATCCAGGCGACACATGACGCGCCGCGGCAGCAAAAAAAACCTAGGTAACTGGGGGATTTCGCAATTGCATCGGCCCCGGGCCGCTCGGCAGCATCCGACTGGTCAACAAGGATCCGCGATGAGTTATTTCCAGTCTATTCCCCCCATTCGTTTTGAAGGCACGGCCTCACGCACTCCCCTCGCCTTCCGCCACTACGAGGCTCAGCGCGTCATACTCGGCAAGACCATGGCCGAACACCTGCGCCTGGCCGCCTGCTATTGGCATACGTTTGTCTGGCCGGGTGCGGATATGTTCGGCGCCGGCACCTTCGAGCGGCCCTGGCAGCAGCCGGGCGAGCCCATGGCGCAGGCGCGCGCCAAGGCCGACGCGGCCTTCGATTTCTTCAGCCGGCTCGGCGTGCCCTTCTATACCTTCCATGACACCGATATCGCACCGGAAGGAAGTAACCTTGCCGAATACACGCGCCATGTCAGCGCCATGGTGGATGTGCTCGAAGCCAAACAGGCCGAGACCGGCGTGAAGCTGCTATGGGGTACGGCCAACCTGTTCAGCAACCCGCGCTATGCGGCCGGTGCAGCCAGCAACCCGCAGCCCGAGGTGTTCGCCTATGCCGCGTCCCAGGTTCGTCAGGCCATGAACGCCACCCAGCGGCTGGGTGGCGCCAACTATGTCCTGTGGGGCGGACGCGAGGGCTACGACACGCTGCTCAATACCGACCTCAAGCGGGAGCGTGCGCAATTGGGCCGCTTTTTTCAGATGGTCGTCGAGCACAAACATCGCATCGGCTTTGCCGGCACGCTGCTGATCGAACCCAAGCCGCAGGAGCCGACCAAGCATCAATACGACTACGACAGCGCGACCGTCTATGGCTTCCTCAAGGATTTCGGCCTGGAGAACGAGGTCAAGGTGAACCTCGAGGCCAATCACGCCACCCTGGCCGGGCACTCTTTCCATCATGAGGTCGCCACGGCGATCTCGCTCGGCATCTTCGGCAGCATCGACGCCAACCGGGGCGATCCGCAGAACGGCTGGGATACCGATCAGTTTCCCAATAGCGTCGAAGAACTCACGCTGGTGGTGTACGAGATCCTCAAAGCCGGCGGGTTCACCACGGGCGGCTTCAATTTCGACACCAAAGTGCGCCGACAGAGCCACGCTGCCGCCGATCTGTTCCACGGCCATATCGGCGCGATCGATGCACTGGCACTTGCCCTTGAGCGTGCCGCGACGATGATCCAGGACGATGCACTGGCCGCCTTCAAGGCCGATCGGTACGCAGGATGGGAAGACGATTTCGGTCGCCGCATTCTTGCCGGCGATTACACGCTCGATGCGTTGGCCGATGAGGCCATTCGGAGCGACCTGCGCCCGGTGCACGTCTCCGGCCAGCAGGAGTGGCTGGAGAATCTGGTCAACCGCTACGTTTACCGCTGAGCCCGCCGATGTTTCTCGGTATCGATCTGGGTACGTCGGGCGTCAAGGCCGTGCTGATGGACGAGGACGGCAATGTGCGCGGGGTGGCCACGCACGGCTTGAAAGTGGCCCACCCGTCGCCGCGCTGGTCGGAACAGGATCCGGCAAGCTGGTGGGCCGCGACCGAAGTGGCGGTCCAAACCTTGCTGGCCGCATCCGCGCGCGAGGGTATCTCCGCACGCAGCATTCGCGCGATCGGCCTCAGTGGACAGATGCACGGTGCCACCTTGCTCGATCGCGATGCCAAGGTGTTGCGCCCGGCCATTCTGTGGAATGACGGTCGCAGCGATGATGAATGCCTGGAACTGGAGCGCGTACCCAACTTTCGCCAGATCACCGGCAACCTGGCGATGCCTGGATTCACCGCACCCAAGCTGGCCTGGATTCGTCGGCACGAGCCGGCACTGTTCGAGCGCATCGACAAGGTGCTGCTGCCCAAGGACTATTTGCGGTTGAAGCTGACCGGCGAATACGCCACGGATGCGTCCGACGCGGCCGGCACGCTTTGGCTGGATGTCGGCAAACGCGCGTGGAGCACGACCATGCTCGATGCCACCGGCTTGCTCCCGGCACACATGCCGCAGGTCTATGAAGGCAATACGATCACCGGCTATCTGCTGCCGGAACTGGCGTCGCGCTGGGGGATGGAACGCATTCCGGTTGCCGCCGGCGGCGGCGACAATGCAGCCGGCGCGATCGGCGTCGGCATCGTCCGACATGGGCAGGCCATGCTTTCGCTGGGAACATCGGGCGTGTACTTCGCCGTTTCCAACGGCTTTCGCGCCCTGCCCGAACAGGCCGTACATAGTTTCTGCCATGCCCTGCCCGACACCTGGCACCTGATGTCGGTGATGCTCAATGCGGCCAGCTGCCTGGACTTCACCGCGGGCCTGACCGGCTACCCCGATGTGCCCACGCTGCTCGCGGATGCCGAACTGGCAGATATTCAGCCGGACGGTCCCTGTTTCCTGCCGTACCTGACCGGTGAGCGCACACCGCATAACGATGTGCATGCACGCGGTGTCTTCGCCGGTCTGCGCGCCAACACCACTCGGACCGACCTTGCCCATGCCGTATTGGAGGGCGTAGGCCTCGGATTGCTCGATGGCATGGAAGCCGTGGATCGCACCGGCCTGACATCCGAGGACATCGACGTGATCGGCGGCGGCTCGCGCAGCATCTACTGGATACAGATGCTCGCCGATATCTTCGGCCGGCCACTGACCTTGCGCGCTGGGGGCGATGTCGGTCCCTCGCTTGGCGCGGCGCGATTGGCGCAACTGGCGGTCGAGCCTGGTTCCACACTCGATCAGATCTGTTCACGACCTCCGGTTATCGCAGTCGCGGAGCCGCGGCAGGCACGTCATCTCTACTATCGGCAAACACGTCAACCGCTATTTCGCGGACTCTACCGGCAACTGAAACCCCTGTATTCGGTCGCCAACCACGGTAGCTAAAAGCGCGCCCGGATCATCGGGCCGCTCCATGAGGGAGAGGAACATGAAGCAAACCATCACACGTTCGTGGCTGTTGACCACGGCCATGCTGGCGACCCTGGCGATAGCGCCTTCGGCGCATGCCAGCAAGGACAAGCCCGTTATCGGCTTTTCGATCGACGATATGCGGGTCGAGCGCTGGGCACGCGATCGGGACTATTTCGTGGCGGCAGCGGAAAAACTCGGATCCAAGGTTTACGTGCAGTCGGCCGATGCCAACGAACAGCGCCAGGTCGCGCAGATAGAAAACCTGATCTCGCGCGGCGTCGACGTGCTGGTGATCGTGCCGTTCAACTCCAAGGTGCTCAGCAATGTTATCGCCGAAGCGAAGCGCAACGGGATCAAGGTGCTGTCCTACGATCGCCTGATCCTGGGTGCGGACGTGGACGCGTATATCTCGTTCGACAACGAGAAGGTCGGTGAGCTGCAGGCTCAAGGCGTACTCGATGCCGCGCCCAAGGGCAATTACTTTCTGCTCGGCGGCGCCCCTACCGACAACAATGCCAAAATGCTGCGCGAAGGCCAGCTGAAAGTTCTCAAGCCTTTCATCGATAGCGGCAAGGTGAAGATTGTCGGTCAGCAATGGACGCCCGAATGGGATGCGTCGAAGGCGCTGCGCATCGTCGAAGACGCGCTGACGGCCAATAAAAACGATATCCAGGGCATCGTCGCCTCCAACGATGGCATCGCCGGTGGTGCGATCCAGGCACTGGCGGCGCAAAAGCTCGCCGGCAAGGTCGCCGTCTCGGGCCAGGATGCCGATCTGTCCGGAGCCAAGCGCGTGATCGATGGCACGCAGACGATGACGGTGTACAAGCCGATCAAGCTGCTTGCCACGCAGGCTGCGGAACTATCGGTTGCCCTGGTCAAAGGCACAACGCCCACATACAACGCCAAGTTGAACAACGGCAAGAAAGATGTCGACACCGTGCTGCTGAAACCGACCGTGCTGACCAAGCAGAATGTCGACACCCTTATCCAGGATGGTTTCTATACGCATGTTCAGCTTTATGGGAAGTGATATAGGAACCGTGTCGTCAAAGGCGCGATTAAAGGGAAGCTCTAAAAAGCCCCTCCTACTCGTCATTCCGGCGTAGGCCGGAATCCATTCCTCAGCGCAGATGCTTGCGATAGGCTGCCTGACAAGCGACAACTGAGGAATGGATCCCGGCCTACGCCGGAATGACGAATAAGAAAGGCTTTTAGAGATTGCCTGGGACCAGCTTTCCCGGATCGATAACCACATGTCGCATCCGCTTTCGCTCCCACGTATAGAGAACATGGACCAGGCCATCTTGCGTCTGAATAACCGCGGGATAGGAGTACTCATTGCCCGGCTTGTCCTCGAGCGTAAGCACTCTGCGCCATCGCATGCCGTCTTCGCTCACGGCAACCGCCAATGTGCCGCGGCCATCCCACCATTGTCGCCCTGGCAAGTCGGGGTTGTAGACCAGCAGATAACGACCGTCGGCAAGCGACACCGCATCGATGCCGGCGTTGGGGTTATCGATATCCAGCAGGCGCAGCGGCGACCAATGGCTCCCGCCATCCGAAGACAGGCTCTGAAAGAGTTTGCCCTGGCGGGTTCGTCCAATCGCCTCGATATCGCCCCGCGGCCGAACGAGCAGGCTCGGTTGAATGGCGTCGATACCATGGGACGGTATGTCCCCACTCGTCGACCAGGTCTTGCCATCGTCGCTGGAACGCTCGACATGAATATGCCAGTCACCCCGCTCCGTGCTCGACGGACTGACGATGCTCCCATCGGCCAGCTGGATCGGCTTGTTCTTGGTCGGACCGAGTATCCCCGGCGGCAAGCGACGCGGCTGCGACCAGTGCGCACCGGCATCGCCGGAGGTCATGACCATGCCCCACCAATGCTCCGGATCAGGACCGACCTTGTAGAAGAGCATGAGCGTGCCGGTTGCGGATTGAAAAAGCACCGGGTTCCACGTCGGTAGTCGCGAACCGTCCGCTTGCCGTCCGTTGGCGACCTCACGTGGCGAAGACCAATGTCCCGCGATATGCCGCGCAACCCAGATGCCGACGCTTGGATCGCGCTCCTGTTTGCCACCGAACCAGGCGGCAACAAGACCCTGCTTCGTTTCCACGATCGTGCCCGCATGACTTTGTGCGGTAGGTGCGGGATCGGCGATAAACTCGCTTGCCACAATGGGCGAAGCGTTGCCGCCGACGGCCGAAATCGACACCGCGGCGAGCAGCATGAAACCCAGGCGAAAACACCGTTTTATCGCCGGAATATAGATCGAAAAATGCATTGACATGGCCGTCGATGCTGCCCTTTAATGTATTTTCATTTTGGCCATCTTTACGTCTATTCGAGATTCATCGGAGGGAACGCATGAAACGAGCAGCTCAAACCATCCTCGGCGCGGCACTGGCTTGTGCGCTCCTTTCCCATACCGTGTTCGCCCAGAGCTCGGCGGACATCAAACCGTCGCCCCAGCAAACCCACTGGCAGGACCTCGAGTTCGGCGTCATCGTGCATTTCGGCACCAACACCTTTCTCGATCGCGAATGGGGAGACGGCACCGCCGACCCCAAGGTGTTCAATCCGGACCATGTGGACCCCGCGCAGTGGGCGCGTGCAAGTCGCGCCGCCGGTGCCCGCTATATGGTCATGGTGGCCAAGCATCACGATGGCTTCGCGCTTTTCCCCACTGCCCAGAGCAATTACTCGGTCAAGAGCAGCCCCTGGATGCAGGGCAAGGGCGACGTGGTTCGCATGGCCGCCGACGCAGCTCGCGCCGAGGGTCTCGAGTTCGGCGTGTATCTTTCGCCCTGGGACAGGCATGAGCCGCGCTACATCCAGCCCGAAGCGTATGACGCCTATTACCTCGCACAGATCGAGGAGCTGACGCAGCACTACGGCCCACTGGTCGAGTGGTGGCTGGACGGCGCAGGCAGTGCCGGACATGTCTACAACTTCGCCCGATACCTCGAAACCTTGCGCACCTATCAACCCAATACCATGGTGTTCGCCGACACCGGCCTTTTCGAGTACGGCGATATCCGTTGGGTGGGCCAGGAGGACGGCTACATCCGCGGCGAGAACTGGAATGTACTCGATCGCCATGGCTATCTGCGCTGGCGACCGGTGGAGGTCGACACGCCGCTGCACGACCTGCACTGGTTCTGGCACCCCAACGACGAAGGCACGCTCAAGAGCGTCGACAAGCTGGTCGATACCTGGGAAAACAGCGTGGGGCGCGGCGGCCAGCTGATGCTCGGCATTGCGCCGGATCGTCATGGGCGCCTGCCCGATGCCGATGTCGCCCGACTGGAGGCGTTTGGCAAGGCACTGCAGGAACGTTACGGCGACGCGCACAATATCGCTCGCCATCATGTCGCCACCGACGAAAATACCGAAGCCGCGCTCGACGGCAACAAGGATACGTTCTGGTCGGCGCCCGCTGGATCGCGACACGCTACGATCGAAGTGGACTTCGGTCACCCCGTCACCTTCGACCGTGTGCTGAGCATGGAATGGCTCGATGACGGACAGCATGTTCGCAAATATGCAATCGAGATTTTCGACGGCCAGCGCTGGCGTGCCGTGGCTGGCGCGGAAGCTATCGGGCATATGAAGATCGACACCTTCCCGAAAGTCACCGCCCAACGTGTACGACTGAATATCCTGTCCAGTGTCGGCGATGCGGCGATCCGGGAATTCCAGGTATTCAACGTCGAGGCCCGGCCGTCACGCTAACGAGGTATCGATGTCAGCGCGCGGGCGATCGTCGTGCGATCGCCCGAAGTCGAGATTGGGCCGGGCTCCCATGGTGAAAACCAGATGCCCGCCCCGCGCGAGTTCGCCATGGGGAATCCAGCTGCGGGTCCAAGGGCGCCCTTGCCAGGTGATCGACTGAATATAAGGCTTGCCCGCCCCGTTATTTAGCGCCTGAATGCGCAAGGGGTGTCCGCTGCCCGTATCGATCGTGACATCGTCAAAGAGCGGACTACCGAAGACGTAGTTGCCGCCCACGGGATCGACCGCATAGATACCCAGTGCGCTCATGACGTACCACGCGCTCATCTGGCCGCAATCCTCGTTACCGGCCAGCCCATCGGGTGCAGCCTGGTATTGCCCCTCCAGCAGACGGCGAACGCGCGCCTGCGTCTTGTGATGCGCTCCGACGTATGCGTAAAGATAGGCAATGTGATGGCTGGGCTCATTGCCGTGCGCATACTGCCCGACCAGCCCCGCGATATCCGGCGGCGCATCCGGCGGCAGCTCGGAGCTCGTACTGAACAGCTCATCGAGCCGTGCCTCGAACGCTTCGTCCCCGCCGAACAGCCGGATATAACCGGTGACGTCATGCTGGTTGAGAAAGGTCGCCTGCCAGGCATTGCATTCGGTGAAGTCACGCCAACGCGAACTGTGCCCCATGCCGCGAGGGTCGAACGGCTCGGCCCATTCGCCGTTGGCCAATCGAGGGCGCACGAACTGTGTCGCCTTGTCGAAAAGATGCCGGTAGTTCTGTGACCGTCGACGCAACGCCATGGCTTCGGACGCGGCGCCTGTGGCCGCGGCAATGGCGGCAACCGCCCAGTCGTCGTAGGCATATTCGAGCGTCTTGCTGGCAGCCTCATCCACCTGATCGCTGGGAATGAACCCCAGCGCGCGGTACTTCGCAAGGCCACGATAGTCGTCATCCATGGCACGCTGGCGAAACAGCGGCCATGCCTTGGCAATCTCAGGGCCTCCCAAACCCTTCACGCAGGCTTCCGCCACGACGACGGCCGAGTGATAGCCCGTCATGCAGCCCGTTTCCACACCCTGCAGCGGCCACACCGGCACACCGTCGGGACTCTCTTCGCCCATACGGATCAAGCCGGATACCAGATCCGGTACGCGTGCAGGCTGCAGCAGGGTCAGCATGGGGTGCAGTGCGCGATACGTATCCCACAGCGAATAGGTGCTGTAGTTGTGCGAGCCCTCGGGCACGCGATGCACGTCCAGATCCATACCTCGATAGCGCCCGTCGACATCGTCGAACAAAGTGGGCGCCAGCAGGCTGTGGTACAGCGACGTATAGAAAATACGCTTGGCCGCCGTGTTCGTCGTTTCCACATGCACACGCGACAACTCGGCATTCCATGCCTCGGCTGCGCGAACGCGATAGCCGTCGAAATCCCAGCCTGGCATTTCCTGGTCGAGATTGCGCATGGCGCCATCGATATCCACCGCCGATAGCCCGACCTTGATCAACAGCGGTTGGTCATGGGCATCGGGATAACGCAGGACCGCTTTCAGATGCGCACCCTCGATGCGCGTCCCACCGACTGTCGCATCGTCGCTATACAAGGTCGCGCCGGCGAACGGTCGCGACAGCTTCATCGCGAAATAGACATAACGCCCATCGGCCCACTGATGGACGCGTCGCCCGCCCACCAGCGTATCGTTACCCACCAGCGCGAGACTGGCATCGGTGACCCGGGTCGGTACGCCCGGCTTGTCCTGCATGCCGTGCGCAAAATCGATCAGTACATGCCCTGGTGCATCGCTGCCGAACGTATAACGATGCATGCCCGCGCGAAGACTTGCGGTCAGTTCGGCGGTGATATCGGTGTCACTGAGCAACACCCTGTAGTAGCCCGGCTCCGCATACTGCGACTGATAGCGCGATCGATAGCCGCTCTCCGGGTGCTCGAGCGAACCAGGATTCAGTTGCACCGGACCCGTACGCGGCATGACCAGCACATCCAGCATATCGCCGATGCCAGTGCCCGAGAGATGGGTATGCGAGAACCCCATGATCGAGCTGTCGCTGGCGTGATATCCCGAGCAGGAATCCCATACCGCGTTATAGGTATCCGGACCCAGCTGGACCATGCCGAACGGCAGCGTCGCGCCGGGATAGGTGTGACCGTGCCCACCGGTGCCGATGAACACATCGACGTACTGCGATGGTACCGTTGGTGCCGCAGTCGTACGCTTGCCGGCACCCTTCCTGGCAAACGCCGTACCGCCAAGCTCGGCACGTGCGAGCAACGTTCCGGCCATGGCAGCCTGAAGAAACCGTCGTCGTGTCACCATGCAACGCCCCTTATCCTGAAGTCCTTGAGTTCAGCGCGGCAGATCGGCATGCCCGGCGATCGTGAAGGTCTCCGGCACCTGTGCCGCCGCCGGCTGTTTGCCACCGATAAAAAGTTGATAGCGGCCCGCCCGCACCGCGCGCACGCCATCGGCATCGACCAGGCTCAGCGCTCGCGGATCGAGATGAAAATGCACGACGCGATCCCGACCCGCAGCCAATCCCACGCGCTGAAAAGCCACCAGCGCACGGCGCGGCGCATCGGGCGCGTCGGGATAAGCCAGATACATCTGCACTACCTCATCGCCATCGCGCGGACCGGTATTGCGCAGCCGGACGTCTACATCCAGCGAATCGCCTGCCTTGATCTGCGTGCTCGACAATGTCGGCGTGCCATAGCTAAACGTGGTGAAACTCATGCCGTCGCCGAAGGCGTAAAGCGGATCGCCGTTGAAGTAGCGATACGTGCGCCCTTTCATGCCGTAGTCGACGAAGGGCGGCAGGTCGCTCGCATCGCGATAGAACGTCACGGGCAGACGCCCGCCCGGATTCATCGTGCCGGCCAGCGTTTGCGCTATCGCCGTGCCGCCCTGCTCGCCCGGATACCAGGCCACCAGGATCGCGTCGGCATGTTGCTTCGCCCAGGTCATCGCCACCGCACTGCCGCTCATCAGAACGACAATCACCGGCTTGCCGCTGGCGGCGACCGTCTCGAGCAGACGCTGCTGGGTCGCGGGCAAGCCGATGTCCGTGCGATCGCCACCGAGAAAACCCGGAACGTCGACCTTGAGCTCCTCGCCTTCGAGATCGGGCGACAGCCCCACAAAGGCAACGATGGCATCTGCGCCCTCGACCGCCTGGCGAGCCTCCGCCAGCTGCGCATCCGCCGGCGCGATCCATTGCAGGTGGATCCCCTGATCCTGCCCGCTATGCTGCCACTCCAGCCGAATGGGGTGTGGCCGCGTATCGTCGATATGCACGACGGCGGCAGGCGGCTGATCGTTGCCATCGGTGGAAGCAATAAGCCGATCGTCCAGATAGAGACGCACCGGATCGTGCCCTCGGCAATCGAAGCAGCGATCGACATGCGCGACGAGCGTGTAGTCTCCCGGACCGGGTGGAATCAGCTGGCCGGTCCAGCGCGCCGCATAGTCGTCCGCATCCAACGTCGACAGCGGTGCGACATGGTCGACGTCCATATCCACCGTGGCATCGATGCGTGTAACCGATGGCTTGCCGGACATGTCGCTACGACGAAAATACTCGCCCTTCAAACCGGACTCGCCATCGGGCCGACCGGTTCTGAACGCGGTCGACGGAATCGGTACAGGCACGCCTTGCGCAAGCGACGATCCTTGCGCGTAGCGGATATTCGCCTCGCCAAACTGTGCCCGCAATCCGGCCAGCGGTGTCACGGGCGAGCGCGCCGTACCGTGATAGTTGGCTTCCAGTATGGCCAGCGAGTCGGCATTGGGCCCGATCACGGCGATCCGGCTTCCCTGCTTCAAGGGAAGCGTGTTTCGCTCGTTCTTCAGCAGGACCATCGCCTCCCCGGCGGCGCGCAGAGCGAGAGAACGGTCATTCGCCGAATTGTCGTGTGGCGCTGTCGAACGGCTATCGAACAAACCCAGGCGATACCGCGCGGCAAACAACCGCGTTACCGCGGTATCGATGTCGTGTTGGTCGACCCGGCCATCGGCCAGCGCCGCCCGCAGCCCGGCATAGGCCACGCCGCAATTGAGGTCGGTACCGGCGCGCAAGGCGCTGGCGGCCGATCCGGCATTGTCATGACGGAAGTGATGAAACGCCGTCATGTCGTCAACCGCATCGCAATCGGAAACGACAAAGCCGCGGAAACCCCAGTCGTTACGCAACCGCTGCCCAAGCAGCCATGGCAAGGCACACACAGGTGTCCCTTGAATGGCGTTGTAGGCACACATGATCGACCCGGCATGCGCGTCGACAACGGCGGCACGAAAAGCCGGCAGGTAGGTGTCTTCCAGATCGTGCGGCGAAACGTCGACATCGAAGCCATGACGCCCCGGCTCAGGCCCGCTGTGCACGGCGAAATGCTTTGGCGTCGCAATGACCGTCGGATGCTCGGGGTCGCCACCTTGCAGGCCGCCGATAAAGGCCTTGGCAAGCTCCGCGGTCAGGCGCGGATCTTCCCCGTAGGTTTCCTGGCCTCGTCCCCAGCGCGGATCGCGAAAGATATTGATGTTCGGCGACCAGATCGTCAGGCCGTTGTAGCGGGCATGATCCTCATGCATGCCCGTGGCGACGAACTTGGCCCGTGCCTGCGTTGCGATGACATCGCCAACGGTATGCAACAGATCCGTATCCCAGCTGGCCGCCATACCGATCGCCTGCGGAAAGACCGTGGCGTAACCGTGGCGTGCCAGTCCGTGCAGCCCTTCGCTCCACCAGTCATAGGCTGGTATATGCAGCCGTGGAATGGCAGGAGCCGTGCTCTGCAACTGCGCTATTTTTTCGTCCGGCGTCATCTGCGCTACAAGGCGCGCGGCTTTCTGGTCGGCATCATCCGGCGCGGCCGCCGTCGCCGTTGCGCATAGCATCGATAGCAGCATCGCGCCCAGTATCGATACATATGAACTGTGGCGCGCCCTCTTGCTCATCAGGGGGTCTCGGGCGACGTCAGACGGGCGCCGAAAGAAACGCGACCCGGTGCCGCCAGTGCACCGTGAATAGGCGCGGTCGAGAGCACACACAGATCATGCACACCCGCATGAGCGGACAAGGCCGAGGTCGCCCGAAATGGCGTTCCAGGCTCGGCCCGCCCAGGCAAGGGCAGCGAAGCCAGTAACGGACCATCGCAACGGTCCAGATGAATCTCGAACTCTCCATTCTCCGTCCGCGAAGTACGGGCAACGACTTTGACCGCATCGTGCGCCAAGCCATAGTTGCGAGCGAGCCATGCTCCATCGACTGCAACCGATGCGATCCCATCCAGACGTACACTGCGTATCTGCCAACAGGAGTTCATCACATCGACGTTATAGACGGGTGCAGGCGCGGTCGCATCAGGCAATAGCGGCACCCGCAAGCCCAGATCGCCGTGGGGACAGCCAGCAAGATGTGCGCTGTCGAAGCTCGCCAGACTGCTGCTGTCGATGCGCTGCGTACGCGCTTCGGCTAAAGGCCGCCCATCGGCGGTAAAGGGTATTGCCGTGACGGTGACGGGCAAAGGCAGATCGACAGGCTGGCGATATACCGGCGAGGCAGGCCCGGGCGTGGAACCGTCCGTGGTGTATCGCAGCGTGGCTACCGGCATCTGTGTGGACAACGTGACACGCGCCTTGTCTTTCGACGACGCATCGGCCTGCCCTTCGATGTCCACGGCGAACGCGCTATCGGCGTATCGAAGACCTAATAGACGGTAACGGCCGAACTGGGCCGGAAGACGTTCGACAAAGCGGCCAAAGTCACGCTCACCCAACGGTGTCCAGACCGCCTCGGCGAGTGCGTCCATGCGCGGAAACACCGCGTGCTGGATCTGCCAGGGCGCGGTCAGGTACTCCGTCCACACATTCGCCTGCGCACCGAGAACATGTTTGGCCTGTTCCGCGGGAATCTGCGGCGGCATCGTTTCGAATTTATAGACGTCGGCCAGGCTCTGAACCCCAAGCCGCCCCGACGGCTCGTCGCTGCGATGGCTCTGCAGATTGTCGAAGTAAAGCGTGGGGGCCGGCGACAACACGACGTCATGTCCCATGCGTGCCGCATCGATGGCGCCCTGGATGCCGCGCCATGACATCACGGAAGCCGAGGGCGGCAGGCCGCCTTCGAGAATTTCGTCCCAACCGATCAGACGCCGGCCATGCTGGGTGAGATAAACACCCATGCGCTCGATAAACCAGGTCTGCAACGCCTTCTCATCCTTGATGCCCAGCGACCGCATGCGCGCCTGCACCGCCGGCGAGGCTTGCCATTGATCCTTGATCGCTTCGTCGCCGCCGACGTGGATAAAGGTCGATGGGAAAAGCTCCATGACTTCGTCCAGCACATTGTGCAGGAAGGTGATCGTATGTTCGTCGACGTTGAACAGATACGGATTGACGCCCCAGTCGATGGAAACCGCGGGACGTTCGCCGGTCACGCCGATATCGGGATACGCCGCAACCGCCGCCTGAGCATGTCCCGGCATGTCGATCTCGGGGACGACCGTAATGTGTCGAGCCGCGGCGTACGCGACGACATCGCGCACTTGCGCCTGCGTGTAGTAACCGCCATAGGTCGCCGCCGCGGATTCGCTGAGCGGTCCCGGAGGCTTACGCCAGGCGCCGATCTCGGTCAGCTTGGGATAACGTCGGATCTGCAGGCGCCAGCCCTGATCGTCGGTGAGATGCCAATGAAAGACGTTGAGCTTGTGCTGCGCCATGGCATCGAGGACGACCTTGATATCGTCCGGCGACTGAAAATGGCGCGCGGAGTCGAGCATGAGCCCACGCCATGCAAACCGCGGCCAGTCCGCCACATGCAGCTGGGGTACCGACACGGCGCCTTTGGCAGTATCCGGCGTCAACAATTGCCACGCGCTGATCGCCCCGTAGAAAAGTCCGGCGGCATCGCGCGAAACGACACGTATCCCATCGGCATCGACATCGAGGACATAACCTTCCGCTTGCGTAACCGCCGCGTGAGCGTCACTGCGCAATACGATGCCGCCATGACTCGCCGGTGTTGCATCCTCGCGCACGGCAAGCCGCAAGCCTCGCGTGCGGGCTAACAGATCGGCGAGGTAATGCGCCGCATCAGCGGCGGCCGCATCGCCTGGCGCGACATGAATCGCTGCTGCCGAGTCGACGACATAGCTGCCCTGCCCTACGTGAACTTGGGCAGGCTGAGGAATCAGCGGCGGGAGTGCAGCGTATGCGCTCCCGCCCAGGGCCAACAGGCAGGCCATGATCACTGCCCGCGTCACCGGCATACGAGAGCTACCTGACCGCATCGGGCAGGGCCTCCCAGACTTTCGGATCCTCCGCGCCGAGTACCCAGGCGCAGAACCCCTGCAGGTCATACTGCTTGACTACGTCATAGCGATCGCGAAAGGCGCGCGCGTCCGGCAGAAACACCCATTCGCGCATCTGGTCGCGGTAGAAGTAGAACCACGATTCGTGTTCGACCGGGTCCCACTGCATAGTCACGTTGAACTGCTTGGCCAGGGGGAAGGATTCATCGGCGTCGATATAGTCGGCCGAAATATTCGAACTTTCCTTACCGTCCTCGCGTACCGGGTTGCCGGTAAACCAGTGATAGCCATACAGGCCGATGCCGAGCGAAAGCTTTTCCTTGGGCACCACCTTGAGCGCGTACTCAAGGTTCTCCATCACCCATGGCATGCCCGCCACCGGGCCCGGCGTGGTCCAACGCGTGTGCTGGTCATAGGTCATCAGGCAGACCAGGTCGAGCACCTGGCCGAGCGCCTTGAGATCATAGGCACCACGCCAGTATTCCCACATCCATTTGCCGAACGGTCCCCGCCCCGCATAACCCGGCGCATTGGGCACCACCGCCATCGACAGTTTCAGGCCGTGCTTGTGCAACACCTCGGCCGTCTGCCGTGTCATCAGCGTCAAGGCATCGCGATCGGTCCACGCGATATTTTCGAAGTCGAACTGGAAGCCGATGAAGCCATACAGTTTGGCTTGCACGATCATGCCGTCGATCATCGTCTTCTTGGCCGTTTCGCTGGCCAGCAAGTCGTGGAACTTCTTGCGATCGCCACCGGCCGAAATGATCGGCATGACCGGCAAGCGATGCGCCTTGGCCAGGCTGAGCACATACGTATTGGGTGCGCCGGAGACCAGACCGTTTTCGTCTACGCCGAACCAGGTTGGAACGAGCACGTCGATTTTATCGATGTGCGCCTCGAACGAGTTGATCGATTTCTGCGTCTCCATCATGTAGAAGAGCGCACTCGGCGCTTTCGCAAACACGCCGAACGGCAACATGCCCAAGCAGGCAATCAGCATCAAAAGACAACGTTTCATGGAGCAGCCTTGAGCGAGGTCGGCGAGGACAGCGTGATGCGATAGACATAGGCATCCGTCCCGACAGGGTGAGCAGGGAGACGCAGGTGCAGGCCCTTCGCGTCCTGGGTAAAGGGAACGACGCTGCCGTCGCCCACGAGCTCGACGCGCGTCACCTTGTCGGCCGGCTTGATCGAATGAATCGTCGCGGCAGCGGTCGCCGGCCAACCCAGCTCGATCGCGTAAAGCTTGCCGTTACCGGTCGTGAAGCGGAAATCCTGCGGCGTATAGGCCTTGGTCTTGGTGTCCTGGAAGGTCCCGCTCGCAACCTCGGTCGGTCCCTCGCCATAGGTACGCCACGGCTTGCTGCCGTAGATCGCCTCGCCGTTGACCTTCAGCCAGCGTCCAATGCTTTTCAACGTATCCTGCGCGGCTTGCGGGATCGTACCGTCAGCGCGCGGCCCGACATTGAGCATCAGATTGCCGTTCTTGCTGACTACGTCGGCCAGTAGATGAATGATGAAGGTCGGCGATTTGTACGTATCGTGATCGATATATCCCCACGATTCGTTGCTGATGGAGGTATCGGTCTGCCAGTGCGTCGGATGGATGCCCGGCAGCTGTCCGCGTTCGATATCGAGCGTGCCCGCGCCTTCCGGAAAATCACCGAGCTTGTAGTTGACCACCACGCCGTCGCGCTTTGCCCCTTCGTTGTAGTAATACGAAAGCAGGGTCGGCAAGGTGTTGCGGAAGGTCGGGTGCCCGATCCACCAGTCGAAATAGATGATGTCCGGATGGTAGTCGTCGATCAGCTCCGCGGTGCGTGCCAGCCAATCGTCCAGCCACGCTTGCGATACGTAGGTCCAGTCCGCCGCGAGGTTCTGGTCGTCCTTGCTCAGATGGGCCACCGCCGGGCCGTAGAGTTCGGCATTGCGCGGATCGTTCACGTCCGAATCGAAGCGGCGGCCGCCATCGAAGAACCAGTCGTGCTCGGCACGATGGGACGAGACGCCGAAACGCATGCCCTGCGCGCGCACCGCTTTTTCCAACTGCCCGATGACATCGCGGTGCGGGCCTTTCTTCACCGCCGTCCAGTCCGACAGCGCGGAGTCGTACATGGCAAACCCGTCATGGTGCTCGGCAACCGGCACGACGTAGCGAGCGCCCGCATCGTGAAATAGCTGCGCCCACGCATTGGGGTCGAAGTGCTCGGCCTTGAACAGCGGCACGAGATCCTTGTAGCCAAAGGTCGACTGCGGACCATAGGTCGCCACATGATGGGCGAACTCCTTGGTCCCTTGTTGATACATATTGCGCGAATACCACTCGCTGCCGAACGCCGGCACGGAATAGACGCCCCAATGGATAAAGATGCCGAACTTGGCATCGTCGTACCACGCCGGCGACCGGTATTGCTGCAACGATGTCCAGTCGCTTCGGAAGGGACCCTGACCGACACCTTGCGCTACGCGCGCAAGAATCGCCTTGCGTTGCGGCGCGAACTTGGCGCTTGCCTGCTGCCACGCGGCATCCTGTGCCGCGGGAGATAATGTGTCGGCGGTCGGCGCGGTCGCCGACTGGGCCATTGCCAAACCGCCGAGCAACGAGTTCACCATGAGAGCAGCACAAGCAAGCGTTCGTCGCATCACGGTTGAATATCCTGGCTTGAAGGGAGTTAGGTGCTACCGATGTTCAAGGGGCTGTTGTTCAGGAGGCTGCTGTTCAAGAGGCAATAGTCGCCGGTTGTATCACCTGCGCGCATTTCGCCGGGTAAAAAAATAACGCTGCCGAAAAAAAACCGGCGCAAAACACGTCTGTTTGCGCCGGGTGGAGCAACAAAGCTTGTACCTCTGCCATGGGCGGACAACGCATCACCTGTGCGACTGCCAGGTGGCGGCGCCCAGAACCCCCAGCTGCCCATGTTCGACGACGAATACCGGCGTGCTGATCAGAAACGAGCGCATCACGCCCTTGTCCAGAAACCGTTCCATAAACGGTCCGGCCCGCAGCACGCTCGCCAGTTGCGCGAGAAATCCGCCGGCCAGGCAAACACCGCCACTGGCGCCGAACGCCACGGCAACGTCGCCGCAAAACGCGCCGAGCCAACGGCAGAAAAAATCCACCGCTTCCACGGCGAAAGGGTCCGTACCGGCGAGTGCCGCCGCGCTGATGGCGCTCGGGTCGGACAAGGGCGTGGAACATCCGCGCACCACACCGAGTGCGCGATAAAGTCGGAGCAGACCCGGACCGCTCAGCACGTGTTCGTAGGCTACATAGCCATCCTCCGGGCCAAGCTCGGCGCGAATGGCCTGCTCCACGCCCGGCCGGGCGGCGAGTTCCATCTGCCCCGCCTCGCTATGCAGTACACGCACCGGCGTTCCCGGCAACCACAACGCCGCGCCTAGACCAGTACCCGGGCCGACAACGGCGATAGGGCCGTGCGGGTCGGAGATACCTTCGGCGATCATCGTCATGTGTTGGCGATCGATATGGCCGATGGCATGCGCAAACGCTTCAAAGTCGTTGAGCACCGCCACCGTGGTGAAACCGCCCTCTATCCGAAGCATTTCCGGAATCACCGGCCAGGCAAGGTTGTCGTTGATGACGGCCCCCTGCTCCATATAACCGGCGCAGGCGAGCACCAGGGCGCACGAGTGAACCTGGTGAGTGCGACGAAAGCTGGACAGGATGTCGCTCAGCGACGGATACGCCACACAACGATAGGTCTCATACGCAAGGATGACGGGTGGCTCCGCCGGATCGCCGGCCGCGACAAGCCCCACGCGCGCATGCGTACCGCCCAGGTCGACAGCCAGGAACAGCGATTCCACGCGTTTGCGCCGATCTCCGGTCAGGACCGGAACGTGTGCTGCACCTTCCAGCGATCGATCGATTTGCACTGGACCCCACTCCACATCCGACAACGTTGTCATCGCTAGCACCCCCGTGCCATGAACATCCCGGCGCCAACTGTTCATTGGCGAATTCATTATTCACTGGTGTTCCATCGTACGCAATAGGCCGTATAAAAGGCTCCATTACCGTGCTGCGACGCAACATATCGATGCTCATATGTAAACGTGGTTTTCATACCTGTACAGCGAGTATCATTACATAGGGGTGCGACGGCGGCCACGGACCGCCTGACCCATAGCGGTCATTTTTTGTCCGCAGGACAAACTCGGGAGCTTTGATGTCGCGGCAGCCAAAAGGTCAGGACCAGACGAAACCGTCGCCCAGGCGAGGCCTCGCGCTGTCGCCTCTCGCGTTTGGTGGTGCCCCGGTCGGCAACCTCTACGCGAACGTGGACGAGACCGGCGCGCTGGAGGCCATCGCGCATGCGTGGCATGGCGGCATCCGGCATTTCGATACCGCGCCCTATTACGGCTATGGCCTGAGCGAGACCCGGATCGGCGCCGCACTCGAGGGCGTGGAACGCAGTACCTATACGCTCTCCACCAAGGTGGGGCGCCTGATCGATGTCGATGCAGGTCGCCACGACCGCAGCGATGGCTTTGCCGTCGATGGACAACGCGCCCATTTCGATTACAGCCGTGATGGCGTGCTACGCAGTCTGGAAACCAGCATCCGACGGCTGCGCACGGATCGCATCGATATTCTGCTGCTGCACGACATCGGTGCCCTGACGCATGGCAAGCGACACGCGGATGTGCTCGCACAAGCCCTGGACGAGGCCTTGCCGGCCATGGCCGAACTGCGCGACCAGGGTGTCGTTGGCGCCATTGGCATCGGCGTCAACGAAGAAGCCATCTGCCTTGAAGTCATGCAGCGCTTCCCGCTCGACGTCATCATGCTGGCCGGCCGCTACACCCTCTTCGAACAGGACCAGAGCCGTGCTGTCATGGCACGCGCCGAAGCCGACGACGTCGCCGTGCTGATCGCCGGCCCGTACAACTCCGGCCTGCTCGGCTCGGAGGATGGTCCGGGAGACACATACGACTATGTCCCGGCAACGCCCGAGATCAAAGCACGCGCACAACGCTTTTATGATCTATGCCACCACACCGGGGCACAGGTCGGCGCCGCTGCACTGCAATTCCCGGGAGCCCATCCGGCAGTCGCCAGCGTGGTGTGCGGACTGCGCTCCGTCGCCGAGGTCGACAGCGCACTTGATCGAATGCGCGCAGCCGTGCCCGCCGCGACATGGAAGGCACTAAAAGACGAAGGCCTGCTCGCGTCCGGGGTGCCGACACCGTGATCATCGACGCGCATCGCCACTACTGGGATCCCTCGCGGCTCGAATACGGCTGGCTGGCACACGCACCGGCCACGCTGCAACGCGCCTTTCTGCCGAACGACTTGAACTCGTCGGATGCATGCATCCTTGTGCAGGCGGCGCCCGACGAACGCGAAACGCTTTATCTGTTCGAGCTCGCCCGGCAAACCAAGGGCGTGCTCGGTGTCGTCGGATGGGTCGACATGGAATCGGATGATGCATCGGATCGCATCGCCTGGCTCGCAGCACAAGGCCAGGGCCTCCTGTGCGGCATTCGACCGATGGTCCAGGACATTCCCGATACCGAATGGTTGGCCAGGCCATCGCTGGATCGCGCCTTCGACTGCCTGCGCGACCACCACCTTGTCTTTGATGCGCTGGTCGATGAGCGGCATCTTCGCGCGCTGTCACAGCGTCTGACCAGGCATCCCGGGTTGCTTACCGTTGTCGACCACGCTGCCAAGCCGAACATTGCCGACCGACACATTGCCGCCTGGTCCGGCGCGATCGCACGTATCGCGCAGTTGCCCGATGTCGCCTGCAAGTTCTCCGGCCTGCTGACGCTGACCAGTGCTGACGAAGATGGCTCCGCCATCGAACCTTACGCCGCGCACATCTTCGAGAGCTTTGGCGGCGAGCGTGTGCTCTGGGGCAGCGACTGGCCGGTACTGACGACGCACGCCTCTTACCAGCAATGGAAAGACCGCGCGCGCTGTCTGACCCAGCGCTTTGCCGCGCGCCATGAAGCGGCGGTATTCGGCGGCAACGCCGCAACCATCTACTCACTCGCCGGACGCCTGCCGGCAAACGACGTATCGGGAAACCTGTCATGAATATGCACTGCCGATCCCTTGTCCCATGTGTCAGCGGAGCGGCCGCATGAGCGGCCGTCTCGCCGGTAAATACGCCCTGGTGACCGCCGCCGGCGCGGGTATCGGCCGGGCCACCGCCCTCGCCTTCGCCCATGCCGGCGCCACGGTGTTCGCGACGGACATCGATGCCGGCAGTCTGTCGATCCTGGCGGCCGAGCATGATGCGATCGTCACCCATACACTCGACGTCACCGATCCTGCGGCCATCGATGCGCTGGTCGGCTCGCTCGATCGCGTCGACGTGTTGTTCAACTGCGCGGGCTATGTCCACGCCGGCACCATTCTGGATACCGACGCGGCAAGCTGGCGGCGCTCCTTCAGCATCAATGTCGACAGCATGTTCCACCTCTGTCGCGCGGTGTTGCCGGGCATGCTGCAACGAGGCGCGGGCAGCATCGTCAACATGTCGTCGGTCGCGTCGAGCATCAAGGGCGTGCCCAATCGCTTTGCTTACGGTACGACCAAGGCCGCCGTCATCGGCCTGACCCGCTCGATCGCCGCCGACTACGTCGCGCGCGGTATCCGTTGCAACGCGATCTGCCCGGGCACGGTAAAAACGCCCTCGCTGGGCGAGCGCGTACGCGCCCTGGGCGGTGACGAAGAAGCCGCGTGGCAGGGCTTTACGTCGCGACAACCGATGGGACGCCTGGGCGATCCCACCGAAATCGCCGCCCTTGCCCTCTACCTCGCCTCCGACGAGTCGTCATTTACCACCGGCACGATCCACGTCGTGGATGGCGGCTGGTCGAACTGATGGAAGCCATGTCATGAAATTGTGTCGTTACGGAAAAGCCGGCGCCGAAAAGCCGGGCATGATCGATCACGAAGGAACGCTGCGCGACCTGTCCGGGCACGTCAGCGACATCACTGCCGACGTATTGGCAAACGAAGGCTTGCGCCGGCTGGCCTCGATCGATCCGACCACCCTCCCACGCGTGGAAGGCACACCGCGCTATGGCACGCCGGTAGCGCATGTCGGCAAGATGATCTGCGTGGGCATGAACTATGCCGACCATGCCGCGGAAACGCAGGCGCCTGTGCCCGAGCAGCCGGTGCTTTTCATGAAAGCCACCACGGCCATCGGCGGAGCCAACGATACCGTCGTCATTCCGCGCGGCTCGGTGAAAACCGACTGGGAAGTCGAGCTGGGCGTCATCATCGGCGAAGTGACCCGCGACGTCTCCATCGACAAGGCGCTGGGATACGTTGCCGGTTATGCGGTCATCAACGATTTGTCCGAGCGCGAGTTTCAACTCGAACACGGCGGGCAATGGGTCAAGGGCAAGAGTTGCGATACGTTCGGCCCGATCGGTCCCTGGCTCGTGACCACCGATGAAGTAGCCGATCCGCAGAACCTCTCGCTCTGGCTGGAGGTAAACGGGCACCGCTACCAGAACGGCAACACGCGCACGATGGTTTTCGGTGTCGCGCACCTGGTCAGCTACATCAGCCGCTACATGACCCTCATGCCCGGCGACGTCATCAGCACAGGAACACCGGCAGGCGTCGGCCTCGGGCTGAAGCCGCCTACCTATTTGAAGCCCGGCGATGTGATCGAACTGGGTATCGAAGGCCTGGGGCGCCAACGGCAAGACGTCGTCGCTCACCCGAACTCGACTATCTGAGCATCTTGTTTATCTCCAGCTTTTTGGTTTCCGGCACGGGAGGCCGGTCACGATGGTGAAAATTATCGCCCTGGAAACTTTCGACGTGCGTTTTCCGACGTCGTTAGCGCACGATGGCTCGGATGCCATGAACCCGGATCCGGACTATTCCGCGGCCTACGTCGTACTCAAGACCGACAGTCCCGATAAACTTGCCGGCTACGGACTGGTGTTCACCATCGGCCGCGGCAACGACATACAGACCACGGCCCTGGCTGCGCTCGCGCCCATGGTGGTGGGCCGGCCGGTGAATGAGATCGTGGGGAATCTTGGCGCATTCGCCCGGCAACTCACCGGCGACTCGCAGTTGCGTTGGCTTGGCCCTGAAAAAGGCGTCATGCACATGGCCATCGGTGCGGTGATCAACGCCGCCTGGGATCTGGCCGCGCGCATGGCGAACAAACCCGTGTGGCGATTCATTGCCGACATGTCGCCCGAGCAACTGGTCGAACAGATCGACTTTCGCTATCTCACCGATGCGCTCACACCCGAGCAGGCGCTGGCGATACTGCGCGAGGCCGAGCCGCATAAGCAGGCGCGTATCGCGCAGCTCGAAGCGGAAGGCTATCCGGCCTACACCACCTCGCCCGGCTGGCTTGGCTACTCGGACGAAAAGATGCAGCGGCTCGCCCGCAAGGCGGTCGAGGATGGTTTTCGCACCATCAAGCTCAAGGTGGGACTGAACCTGCAGGACGATATTCGTCGCTGCCATCTCGCGCGCGAGACCGTGGGGCCGGACATTGCGATCGCCGTCGATGCCAACCAGCGCTGGGACGTCCAGGCGGCCATCGACTGGTTGCAGCCGCTCAAGGACGTCGGCCTGGCCTGGGTCGAAGAGCCCACCAATCCCGATGACGTACTCGGCCATGCCGCTATCCGGCGGGGCGTATCGCCAATTCCGATCTCCACCGGCGAGCACGGACAGAACCGCGTCCTGTTCAAGCAATTGCTCCAGGCGGGCGCGGTCGATCTGATCCAGATCGATGCGGCGCGCGTCGGCGGCGTCAACGAGAATCTGGCCATCCTGTTGCTGGCGGCGCATTTCGGCGTACGCGTGTTTCCGCACGCGGGCGGCGTTGGACTTTGCGAACTGGTGCAGCATCTGGCGATGGCGGACTTCATCGCCATCACCGGCCAGAAAGAAGATCGCGCGATCGAATTCGTCGATCATCTGCACGAGCATTTCGTCGACCCGGTAACGATCGTCAAGGGCCGCTATCTCGCGCCCAGGGCACCAGGGTTCTCCGCCCGCATGCACGACGCCTCGATAAGCGATCATCTGTTCCCCAACGGCATCGTGTGGAAAAACACTGCGCTGGCAGGAGTAGGCTAAGCCCATGAAGACGCCCGTGACGAATATCGCCGACCTGCGTGCACTCGCCCGCCGACGCGTGCCACGGGCATTCTTCGAATACGCCGATCGCGGCTCGTACGATGAAGCGACATTGCACGAAAACCGGCGTGCACTGGATCGCCTGCAGCTTCGGCAACGCGTGATGCAGGATGTCGACAACCGGTCGCTGGCGACGACGATTATCGGCTCGCCGGCAAGCATGCCGCTGGCCATCGCGCCGACCGGGCTGACCGGACTGCAGCACGGCAGCGGCGAGATTCACGGTGCGCGCGCGGCGGCTCAAGCAGGCATTCCGTTCTGTCTGAGCACCATGTCGATCTGCTCGATCGAACAGGTACATGCGGCCAGCGATACGCCGTTCTGGTTCCAGGTTTACGTCATGCGCGATCGCGGCTTTACCCGCGAACTGATCCAGCGCGCCCGCGCGGCCGACTGTTCCGCGCTGATGCTGACCGCCGACCTTACCGTGCAAGGGCAACGCCACCGCGAGATCAAGAACGGCCTCTCGGTGCCGCCGAAGATCACCCTGCGCAACCTGTTCGATATCGCCAGCAAGCCGCGTTGGGCATGGCATGTGCTCCAGGCACCAAGTCGTTCGTTCGGCAATCTGGAGGGACGTATCGGTGGCGCCGACAGCCTGACCACGCTCGCCCAGTGGATCGCCAACCAGTTCGATCCGACGCTCAATTGGGACGATCTGGCGTGGATTCGCGAACTCTGGCCAGGGAAGCTCATCATCAAGGGCATCCTCGATCCTGAAGATGCACGATTGGCGGTAACGCATGGCGTCGATGCGATCGTCGTGTCGAACCACGGCGGTCGTCAACTCGACGGCGCACCCGGCTCCATCGATGTACTTGCATCGATCGTCGAAGCCGTCGACGGGCGTACCGAGGTGCTGTTCGACAGCGGCATCACCAGTGGCCAGGATCTGCTCAAGGCCCTGGCACTTGGCGCGCGCGCCGGGCTTATCGGCAAGGCCTTCCTCTACGGCCTCGGCGCAGGCGGCCAAGGCGGGGTTGCGCAAGCGATCGAGCTGATACGCCGCGAACTCAGCGTCACCATGGCACTGACCGGCCAGCGCGACGCTGCACACATCTCGCCCGATATCCTCTGGCGTCGTACCTGATCAGTCAGCGCATTCGGCCAGGTCGAAGATGCGCTGCATGGGCACCCATTTCTGCCCTGCCGCGGCCCACGGCAACGGTTGCTGGAACGTGGACATCAGGGCTTCCCAGGCCTGCACACGTTCGCTGACGGCATCTGCGGCGGCCTTGGCGCTCGCATCGAACGTAGGCGCAACGCGCATAAGCATGACCAGCCGGTTCCCGGTGCGAAAGATCTGCATATCGAGAATGCCGGCTTCGCGAATCGATGCCACCACTTCGGGCCAGATACGATCACGGCGATGCCAACGTTCGTACTCGGCGATCAGCTGTGGATCGTCGCGCAAGTCCAAGGCAAGGCAGTGCCAGGTCATGCGGTGGCCTCCACGCCGACCCGGCTCCAATGTTGACGGGCAAACAGAAAGATCGCGACGAAGCACACGGCGGGAACAAGCATCGCATGCGCGATACCCGCGTAGTCCGATGCAGCTCCCATGGCGGCCGTCAGCACGGCGCCGCCGATGATGGACATCACCAGCAACGACGCACCGAACTTGCGCTCGTCATCGCTGCGTCCCTCGACACCCAGCGCGAAAATAGTCGGATACATCACCGACATGAAAAGGCTGGACGCCACCAGTGCGTACATCCCCGATTTGCCCGGTACAAAAGCGGCAAAAACGGACAACAGCACGTTGATCAGCGCAAAAACGGCCAGAACCCGTGCCGGTTTCACATACTTCATAAGGCCCGCGCCAGCGAAGCGGCCGACCATGAAACAGACCAGCCCGGCAGTGACGAAGTTGGCCGCCACTTTGTCGGCCGTGCCAGGCATCGTCGATTGCGCATAGCGGATCATGTAGCTGAAGACGGCAACCTGTGCGCCCACATAGAAAAACTGTGCGGCAACGGCTCCCAGAAAACGGCCATCGCGTAAGAGGTCTCTCAGCACGCCGTGCTTGACCGTCCCACCATCGTTGGAAGCAGCCGCGGCGCGAGGAAAGCGGGTCAGCAAGATCAGAATGCCCCATGCGATAACGCTGATCCCGATCACCAGGTACGGCAGCTGCACTGCCGCCGCCTCGCTTTTGACGAACGCCGCATGCGTGGCCGCGTCCATCGCCGCCAGCTCCGCCGCCGAGTGTTCGACGCCGGTGAAAATGAAATGCTGGCCGATCAGCACGCCGGTAATCGATCCTAAGGGATTGAATGCCTGCGCGAGATTCAATCGCGCCGCGGCCGACGATGCCGGCCCTAGCAGCGTCACATAAGGATTGGCCGAGGTCTCCAGAAAGGCCAGACCCGAGGCGATGACGAACAGCGCGGCGAGAAATACGCCGTAGGTAGCCGACGCTGCCGCCGGCCAGAACAACAACGCACCCAGGCCATAAAGCGCCAGACCGAAAACCACGGCCGATTTATAGCCGAACCGGCGCATATAGATGCCCGCCGGCAACGCAACCACGAAATAGCCGAGATAGAACGCGCTCTGTACCAGCGCCGCCTGAAAGTCCGATAACGTAAACGCCTTCTTGAACTGCGTCACCAGCACGTCGTTGAGGTTGTTCGCCACACCCCACAAAAAGAAAAGGCTTACGATCAACGCCAGGGGAAACCAAGGCGTGCGCCCCTGGGAGGCATCGAGCGCCTGGGTCGGCGAACCTTGCGGGTGCATGTGTATGACCTCCTCCAGACGCTTTTTATGGAGCGGACCGCCCCGGGACAAGGGCTGGATAATGTGCAAATATGAACTTACTATTCACCTGCATAACAAGCTGCGTTGCAGCATAACCGTAAACCGGTTCGGTACAACGCTAAACTCCGCGCAACTCTTTTCTCTTCGATGCCACGGACCGATATGGCTGCCGAGTCACCCAAATACCGCGCTCCCGCCCTCGACAAGGGACTCGACATTCTCGAATTGCTCGCCAAGGCGGTCGCGCCACTGACGATCGCCGAGATATCCGAAGGCGTGGGCCGCTCGCGCGGCGAGATCTTTCGCATGCTCCAGGTGCTGGAGGAACGCGATTACATCAGTCGCCCGGACGGTGAAGGCGCTTATTCGATCACGCCGCGCCTGTTTCGCCTCGGCATGGAACAACCCCCGGTCAAGAGTCTGGTCGAGACCGCGCTGCCGGTGATGCACCGACTCGCCGAAGAGATCGATCAGTCGTGTCATCTGGTGGTGCCCTCGCAGGAACAGATCGTGGTGATCGCCCGTGTCGACCCGCCGGGCGAGATCGGCCTGGTGGTGCGCGTCGGCCATCGCCGTCCGATATCGCACTCCGCATCGGGCTACGTCCTGCTGGCATGGCAGGACAATGAAACGCGCGAACGCTGGTTCAAGACCATGATCGCGCATGAGCCGAATCTGCGACGCCTGCCTATCGAGACGGCTATTCGCGACATTCGCGATGCGGGCGTCGCGACGATACCGAGCCAGGTAGTCGATGGCGTGACCGATCTTTCGGTACCGGTGATCGAGCACGATCATGCCGTCTGCGCGATGACCATTCCCTTCATCGAACGCCGCGGGTCGTCCGTGAACATGGCGACCACTACGCGACTGCTCATCAAGGCCGCCGAAGAGGTTTCTCATCTGTTGGCGCATGGTCAGACGCCGTCGTCGAGTGAGTGACCAGTAGCCTCGATTTTTCCTATCGTCATCCCGGCGCAGGCCGGGATCCAGTGTCTTCGGTTATCGATTTTCGCGGGCGTATTCATGGCTTTTCGCGAAAACCCAATGATGACGCCACTGGATTCCGGCCTACGCCGGAATGACGAATAGGAAGTTATTCGAGTTTCCCATCAGTCCCTGAAAATAGCCGGCGTACCTACCCAGATCATGCGCACTTCCACCTTGCCCGGATTGCGTATGTTGTAAGGGTGCCGCTGGTCGAAGTGGGCGCTGTCGCCAGCCTTCAGCACAAACTTCTTTTTACCCACGCACATCTCCAACTCGCCGCTGAGGATGTACCAGAAGCCCTCCCCCTCGCGATGGACAGTCGGCGCAGCAAGACCCGGCGGCACGATCAGCCGCAGCGCCTCCATCTTGCGCTCGGCATGTCGCCCACTCAGTCGCTCGTAGACCACCGAGGAATGAAGATCGATGCGTTCGTGCTCGTTGGCGCGACACACGATCTGCCCGGGCGACGGAACGCCGACGAAGTAGTCGACGTCCACGCCCAACGCCTGCGCAATGGCTTCCAGCGATAAAAGCGATGGCGACGCAAGATTACGCTCGACCTGCGACAGGAACGGCACCGATAAACCCGATTCGCTGGCCAGACCCTGCAAGGTCAGGCCGAGCCCGCGTCGACGATCGCGTATCGCGGTGCCGATGCTGAGCACGCCGGACTTGCCGGCGGCGGGCGTCGCTGCAGCCATGATCAGGAACTATGGTCGGCGACGATCAGCCACTGCGTTCCTACCTTGTGGAACAGCAGCGACGTGACGCCGGAAACGGTAGCGCCATTGTCTTGCTGCAGGTGATAGCGACCCACGACGAAAGCATATTGCGGGCCGACCTGCTGCACATCGACCAGATCCAGGCTGAGCTTGCCCATGCTGGGCCCCTTGCCGAAGCGTGCCGCATACATCGACTGGATCGCGTCGTAGCCCACGACAATGCCGTTGGAACCCATATAGCGAATGCTCGGCGATTTTTCGTAGACCTGCATGAACTTCGCCAGGTCGCCGGCCGTCCATGCGGCCGCACTCTGGTTAAGCGCCGTCTCGATCGACGTGCGTACCGCGGCAGCCGATGTTTCAGCGAGCACGGGCGAACTGACGGACAGTGCAGCGAGGCTGCAAAACAGTAGCGAAGTCGTTTTCATGACGCCTCTCGATAACAGAATGGAAAGCCAATGGTCGACGACGAGACGAGCACGGCAAAGCTGACGATCCGCGGGACCCGCAGGTGTGCTGCATCGTCAACATGGAAGGCATGCTCCCCTCGCATCAGGTCAAATCTTTCATGCGTCTGGCTGCAACGTCCGGACGAGTGGATCCGGGTACAGCTTTTCCCCGGCGCCATCCTAGCTTGAATTCCTTGACGGCATCAAAATATTTTGATCTGATCAAAATCGTGCGAAGCCATCGGCTCGCGACCGATCGCGGACGCACTTCCGGGAAGACGTTTCCGGAATGGGGAGTTATCCAAGAAACAAGGCCGTTGCCGGAACGTCGGGCGGTGCTGCATGCCTTGCATTTCGGCACGAGCCGAAAACCCACGGAAGGCCACACTCAAGATCACGTCGCCCAGCCTGGGACGGACGCGATTACAAGCAGGCTCAAGGCACACGAACGCTTCGATTTGCTAGTCAGACTGCCGGGGATAACCAATGAACAAGCATCTAAAGGGTGTGCTGTTTTGCACAGCCATCATCGCCACGGCGCCCATAGCGAACGTGGCCCGCGGGCAAGACGCGTCCACCAGCGACGCGGGCAAGAAAAAGGCGTTGCCTGCGGCGATCGAAAAGGCATCGGCCAGCACGAAGGACGCAACCACCTTGCAGGGCATCGTGGTGACTGCCGCCAAGCGCGAGCAGGACATCCAGAAGGTGCCGATCAGCATGACGGCGTACACCGGCGAGCAACTCGAACGCCAGGGTATTACGAGCTTGTCGGATCTCTCCCGGATCGCGCCCGCCCTGAACGTGGCCTCATCCGGGCCGGGCGAAAACAATCTGATTATCCGTGGTATTTCCTCCAGTGCCGGATCGGCGGCGACGGTGGGCTACTACCTCGATGACGTGCCGATCGCCGCTTCCAGCAACGCCGCCCTGCTCTCGACCCGCGGCGTGATCGACCCGTCGGTCTTCGATATCGAACGCGTGGAAGTGCTGCGTGGCCCGCAAGGCACCATCTATGGCTCCAGCTCGATGGGCGGCACAATCAAATACGTGACCAACCAGCCCGATGCCGACAATACCGAAGCACGGGTAAAGACCGATGTGTCGGGTACGTATCACGGCGGTCCCAACGCGAACGTCAACGGCATCCTGAATATTCCGCTGATCCAGGGCAAGGTGGGGCTGCGCGTGTCGGCCTACTACCGTGACGACGATGGCTATATCGACCGCTATCGGATCGATCCGAAGAACTATCTCGCGGCGGACCCGAACAGCCCGAAGCAGGACAACGTCAATACCTATAAAACATACGGCACGCGTGTCGCACTGCTGATCAAGCCAGACGACTCACTGACCATCACGCCCAGCTTCATCTACCAGTATTCGCGCCTGGGTTCGCCATTCACCTACGACAAGATTCCCGGCAGCCTGGAAGACGCCTACCAGGTGCGCGACGTCAACGAAGCGAACACGCAGAAGTCGACCATCTCCAATCTGGCCATCCACAAGCAGTTCGATAGCGTCGAGCTGATGTCGTCGACCTCGTACTTCACCCGCAACGTCAGCTTGCGTGACGACAGCTCCAAGGTAGTCAATTACTTCTTCGGCTTGCCGACCGTGTATCCGGTCACCATGTACGGCGACTACAAGAACAAGGAGTTCACGCAGGAGATTCGCGCCACCAGCAAGTTCGACGGACCGTTTCAGGCGATTGTCGGTGCGTTCTACCATGACGTGAACGCGCCATTGGCCTCGTCCATCCCCTACCCGGCCGGTTTCAACGAAACCTTCAATACGCCGTTCCCCGCGTACTCGACGATCTATGCCGGTACGCGCCATGCCACGCTCGACGAGTACGCCGTGTTCGGAGAGATTTCCTATAACTTCACCGACAAACTCAAAGGCAGCGTCGGCCTGCGCGCCTTCGAAGTGAAGCAGTCGTTCGCCCAGACCGGAGACGGCCTGTTCAACGGCGGCTACAGCAGCGTGAACAGCAGCTCAAAGGATTACGGCAGCACGCCGAAATACACCCTTCAGTACCAGCTGACCCCGGACAAGATGATCTATGCCACGGCCTCGCAAGGCTATCGTCCGGGCGGCCCGAACAACCCGGCACCAGCGGCGCTGTGCGGCACGGAAGTCGAGGGCCTGGGCCTGAGTCAGTCGCAGCTCAACAAGTACGGTCCGGATTATCTGTGGAACTACGAGTTGGGCATGAAGACCGCCTGGCTCGACAATCGACTGACTGTCGATGCTTCGGTCTACCATATTGACTGGAGCAAGGTGCAGCAGCAGATCGTGCTGAGCTGCGGCTACAACATCACCGCGAACTTCGGTAACGCGGTAAGCGAGGGCGGCGAGCTGGAAGTGCGGTACATGCCGGTGCGTGCACTGACCCTCAGTGCGGGTGTCGGATACACGGATGCCCACCTCAAGAACGACGTGCCCGGCACATCGGCCAAGGACGGCGACCGCCTGCCCAATGTACCGCGCCTGTCGGCATCGACCTCGGCCGAATACCGGCACCGCGTGAACAGCGAGTACGACGGCTTCGTGCGCGCCGATATCAGCTATGTGGGCAACGAAACCTTCCTGTACGACCGGACCAGCCCGTTCTATCGTCGCGGTGGTTTTGCCACGACCAATGTCCGTCTGGGTATCGAAGGACATAACGGCATCGACGTCTCGTTGTACGCGACCAACCTGTTCGACAAGCGCGGCGAAACCGATCTGCCGGTGGCCATTTCCGCGGACCTGCCGACCACGCGGCGTGTCGCGATCAATCAGCCGCGTACGATCGGGGTGACGTTCCAGTATCAGTATTGATCCGGGATAGCGCCTCTGTTTCTCCTATCGTCATCCCGGCGTAGGCCGGGATCCAGTGTCTTCGGTTCGCGATTTTCGCGATAGAGCAGATGCTTGATGCTCCCGGCGATAACCGACTGCAAAGTCACTGGATCCCGGCCTGCGCCGGGATGACGAATAGGAGGGGTTCGTGGATATCCCCGAGTACGCCGCGCCTATCGAAAGACTCAAAGCCAACGCCCATAGCGGCGGATATAGATCAACTTCATCACCTGCGTCAGCACGCAATAGGTAAGCACAGTCACCCCCACCCAGGCGAAATACACCGCCGGCAAGGGAACCATCCCGAACTTCGCCCCGAGCCCGGTAAACGGCAGCACCATGCCGACAAGGATGGCAGCGACGGTCAATGCCAGCACCGGTGCGGCAGCGATACTTTGCAGGAACGGGATCTTGCGCGTGCGGATCATGTGCACGATCAAGGTCTGTGTCAGCAGGCTCTCGACGAACCAACCGGTCTGGAAGAACGACTGGTGCTCGGGCGAATTCGCGCCGAACACGTGCCACAACAGCCAATACGTAGTGATATCGAAAATCGAACTGACCGGACCGATCCACACCATGAAGCGACCGATATCGCTGGCGTCCCACTTACGCGGCTTGCGCAGGTATTCCTCGTCCATGCGATCGAACGGGATCGACAACTGCGAGGTGTGATACAGCAGGTCAAGCACCAGCAATTGCAGCGGCAACATCGGCAGGAACGGCAGGAACGCGCTCGCCACCAACACCGAGAACATGTTGCCGAAGTTGGAGCTGGCGGTCATCTTGATGTACTTGATGATGTTACCGAAGGTGACACGCCCTTCGAGCACACCTTCTTCCAGCACCATCAGGTTCTTTTCGAGCAGGATGATGTCGGCCGACTCTTTGGCGATATCGGTCGCGGTATCCACCGAGATGCCCACGTCCGCTTCGCGCAGTGCCGGGGCATCATTGATACCGTCGCCGAGAAAGCCGACGGTATGACCCTGCCGCTGCAGCGACTTCACTACGCGCGCCTTCTGCAGCGGCGACATCTTGGCAAAGACGGTCGTGCGCTTGACCAGCTCGTCCAGTGCGGCATCGTCCAGCGGCTCGATGTGCTTGCCCTGGGCGGAGTGCTCCACGTCCAGGCCGACTTCGCGACAGATCTTGCGCGTCACCGCCTCGTTGTCGCCGGTGATCACCTTCACCTCCACACCATGGTGGTGCAGAGCGGCGATAGCCGTGCCGGCCGTGTCCTTTGGCGGATCGAGGAAAGCCAGGCAGCCGACCGCGATCATGTCCTTTTCATCGGCCACGCCATAGGGGCGGCCACCGGCCGGCGGCTGGCGCTTGATCGCTACCACCAGCGCCCGCAGACCGTCCTCGTTGAGGTGCCGGGTCATCGCCTTGATGCCGTCGCGCTGCGCATCGGTCATCGGCAGGATATCGTCGCCGGACTTCGCATAGGCGCAGATCGACAGCATCTCCTCGACCGCGCCTTTGCATACCAGCAGCTCGCTACCATCGCCGTTGGTCACCACCACCGACATGCGGCGACGCTGAAAGTCGAACGGAATCTCATCGACGATGTGGTAACGCGCGGCGATCGGCTCGAGGTCGCGGTGCTCCAGGACCGCCTTGTCCATCAGGTTCTTCAGGCCGGTCTGGAAGCGGCTGTTGAGGTATCCGTATTCCAACGCCTCCTGCGAGTCCTCGCCGTACAGGTCGAGGTGCCGCTCCAGCACGATCTTGTCCAGCGTGAGCGTGCCGGTCTTGTCGGTGCACAGCACGTCCATCGCGCCGAAATTCTGGATCGCATTGAGGCGCTTGACCACCACCTTGCGGCGTGACATCGCGATGGCGCCCTTGGCCAGGTTGGCGGTAACGATCAGCGGCAGCATCTCGGGCGTCAGACCGACCGCCACCGACAGCGCGAACAGGAACGCCTGCAACCAGTCGTGCTTGTCCAGGCCGTTGATGACGAAGACGATCGGCACCATCACCGCCATAAAGCGGATCAGCAGCCAGCTCACGCTCTTCACGCCGCGATCGAAGCTGGTCTGTACGCGCTGACCAACGACGGTGCGCGCCAGCGAGCCCAGGTAGCTACGCGGGCCGGTAGCCACCACGACTGCCGTAGCCGTGCCGCTGACCACGTTGGTGCCCATGTAGCAGACGGTGGCAAGATCCAGCGGATTGTCGGCCGCGTCGGATTGCCGTTCGCCGGACAGTTCCTTGTCGCCGCGTGCCGGTGCCGATTTCTCCACCGGCAGCGATTCGCCGGTCAGGATGGCCTGGCTGATGAACAAGTCTTTCGCACTCAACAGACGCAGGTCCGCCGGCACCATGTCGCCGGCGGCCAGATGCACGATGTCGCCGGCAACGAGTTCGGCGACCGGCACTTCGATACGCTCGCTATGGCCGTCCGAGGCACGGCGCGTCACCGTCGCGGTATTGCGCACCATCGCCTTCAGTTTCTCGGCGGCCTTCGACGAACGGTATTCCTGGGTAAAGCTCAGGAACACGCTGATGCATACCATCGCCGAGATGATGGTTGGGCCGGTCAGATTGGTGTGATCCGTCGCCAGCTGCACGCCGGCGAGCACCAGCAACACCACAATGAACGGGTTCTTGAACGCATGCAGCAGTTGAAGCCCCCAATGCGGCGGCTTCTCGTGCGAGACCTCGTTCACGCCATCGCGATCCAGGCGACTGGCGATCTGCTCTTCGTTGAGGCCGGCCGCACTGGTATCCAGTGCGGCGAGCAGCGCCTCGTTATGCCGGAATGCTTCGAGTGCAACGGCGATGCGCACCGGCGCTGGCGCACCTTTGCCGGTCACCTTGTCCGCGGCGACATGGGGAGACTGCTTGGTCATGATTCGCTTCCGGGAATGCGATAAAACAGGTGGCGAATCAGTGGCTGGAGATCAGCTGCATGTGAGCACGCGCTTGCGGCACGGCATGATCGTGCCGCGACGTGGCCGGCTGTACCGGCTTTACCAAGGGTTCGGGCACGGTAATCGACCAGGAACGGCGGGATGCGTCGCGACGGCCCCACAGGAACTGGCCTGCGGTGCGCAAACGAAAAAAACCACGAAGGAGCCTCATGGCCCATCTCCTTGTAACGGTGCCTGTGGCAACCGTCAGGAGTGGGCCGGTGTTCCCTAGTCCAGGAAAGCGCCAGCCGACCGCAGGCGGTCGCCGCAGACAATCAGCTTGTTATGCAATGCCGGCACCCGATGCTCGCGGATGTCGACGTTGCGACTAGGGTAAACGTCCATAT